>JAEEGL012171926.1_pt1 | contig 32695 bp, 44 predicted proteins | sample 9134231 | NCBI WGS metagenome assembly JAEEGL01 (sample SAMN16246548, study PRJNA631951) | gut metagenome | biome: gut microbiome; feature: rumen; material: fiber-attached | host: Bos | place: Iran: Karaj | collected 2018-10
AAGCAGTCACGCCCCACACATCGAGCATATAGATTGCGTAGCAATCGGTAAAGTGCTAAGCACGAATATGCGAGATGATGTGGGGATTGCAAGCATTCTCACGAGTTTTCGCGGAGCACTTGCTAATAGGCGACTTGCGAAAAGATAGAAATCTTGACGTGTCCTAAGGATTTATTATTTTTCTATACTATACCTGGTACTTCGCCACCAGTTCAGCCATCTCGCCAGCCTTACTTTCGTTGTTGTTGGCGACGGTCTTAAGGCCTGTAACCTGAGTGTTGATGTTTGATGTGGTTGTTGTGAAATCGACCATCTTTTCGCTGCTTTCACCGATATTGTTTTCGATATCCTGAAGGCGAAGGTTGATGTCGGAAATCTTCTCGGAGAGTGTTGCACTTTCGCTCTTAAGGTTATTCATGATGCCGCTTATGGCGCTGGTCGATTCGTCATACTGCTTTCCTAAGTCTACGAAAGAGTTATAGTCACGGACTACGTTGTTGGACATGAAGTCTGACATCTTGTTGCTGCACTCTAAGAGTTTCTCAACTGATACGATTGCAGAAGCATTTATATTATTCATGGTTTCGACCGCTGAAGTGATCGAGAAGCTTAAGTGCTCGACCTCAGTTGCAACAACGGCAAAGCCTTTGCCCTGTTCACCGGCTCTTGCGGCTTCTATCTGGGCATTAAGGCTGAGAAGCTGTGTCTGTGAGGCGATATCGTTGATCTCGGCGGCGATTTCGTTGACCTTCTCAATCTCTCTAGCGCCTTCGATGGCTTCCTTCATATCGGTCTGTATCTTATGTATCTCGTCTACCGCTATGATCTTGTGGTCATTGGCTGTCTCTTGAGACCGCTTGGCTGTTTTGTTCTCTTCGATTGCATTAGCTTCGAGCTTCTTTATGGTCTGGGCAAATGTATCGAACTTCGCTGTGGCTTCTGCGAGAGCATCACTTACTTCTGTTGTAGCTGCCGTGCAGGCCTGGAAGTTGGCACTTAAGGTGCTTATACCGTCGTTCATGCTGGTGACTGACGCGGCGCTTGCTGTGAGTGACTTGTTGAGGTCGTGGCTCAGTGCGTTGATTGCGTCTGTTGAGGTGTTAACCTTGGATACTAAGTCGTGTATCTGCGCTATGAAGAGATTCATGTTCGATGCGATAGTTTCGAATTCGTCTCCTGAGTTGATAGATATGGTCTTTGTTAAGTCGCATGTTCCGTCTGTTAAGTCGAGAACCTTGTCGTTAAGGGCTTTGAAACGCTTTTTTAGATTGATTCCGATATAGAATATTATTCCTAGCGTTACAAAGAAGGTTGCGGCGCATACTATAGTTATGAGTATGGCTATCTTTCTCGTCTGGTTTTGAATGTCTTTAGCCGAGATATCTACGGCTGCTAAACCCACAACTGTTTTGACAAGGTCGTTACCCTCGTATGTGTACTTATATATAGGTGCGTAGGCCGTTATGTGGGAACCGTACTTGTCTGTATATGGTTTTTTACTGGTTATTGGAGTTCCGGCAAGGGCTTTTTTGATGACGTTCTTGTCTTCTGTAAATGGCTGACCGTATGGGCATGGATCGTTCGGATCGGAATCCATCACATAATAGACGGTGTCACCTTTGCAGGCTAGAGTATAGACATATTCAACGTTAGTGTTGTCGCGGTAGTTTTCAAGTACACTCATAAGCGAAGAGTTCATATATGATTCGCCTTTGGACTCGTCTATGCTTTCAAATAAGCCACCACTTATGCTTTTGGCAACACATTTGGATATGTCAAGACCGTTGTTCTTGATCTCTTTGCTTATCATGTTGCCTGTCTGTGTATATATGATGATTCCGAGCGTGATGTCGGAGAATAGAAGCAGTGTGGATATAGTGGCTAAAAGTTTGGTTGTTATGCTTATCTTTCTTACTTTCATGGGACGACCTCCTTTTTTTTTATTATGTCATATTTTTGTCAATTAGTCAATAAGTACAGCGAAAACACTTGCGATATATGGATAGATGTGCTAAAATAAAAAAAGCAAAATTTGATTGGAGATCATTATTATGAATAAAGAGATTCCTTATAAGATATACCTCGAGGAGAGTGAACTTCCTAAGCAGTGGTATAACGTAAGGGCTGATATGACCAATAAGCCAGCGCCTCTTCTTGATCCTGCGACTATGGAGCCTGTGACTGCTGAGGCGCTTGAGCATGTTTTCTGTTCTGAACTTGTTGCGCAGGAGCTTAATAATACGGATCCTTATATAGATATTCCACAGGAAATCCTGGATTTCTATAAGATGTACAGACCTTCGCCTCTTGTTAGGGCATATTGCCTTGAGAAGGCTTTGGGTACACCTGCGCATATCTACTATAAGTTCGAGGGCAATAACACCTCTGGAAGTCATAAGCTTAATTCTGCTATCGCACAGGCTTATTATGCTAAGAAGCAGGGACTTAAGGGTGTGACTACCGAGACTGGTGCCGGTCAGTGGGGAACTGCTCTTTCTATGGCTTGTTCTTACTTTGGTCTTGATTGTGAAGTATATATGGTTAAGTGTTCTTATGAGCAGAAGCCTTTTAGACGTGAGGTCATGAGAACTTATGGGGCTAAGGTTACTCCTTCTCCATCGATGACAACCGAGATCGGACGCAAGATTAACGAGGAATTCCCAGGTACAACAGGAAGCCTTGGCTGTGCTATATCTGAGGCTGTTGAAGCAGCTGTTTCGAAGGAAGGCTACAGATATGTTCTTGGCTCTGTTCTTTCTCAGGTTCTTCTTCATCAGACTGTTATCGGTCTTGAGACTAAGGCCGCTCTTGATAAGTATGGCATCAAGGCGGATATGATCATAGGATGTGCCGGAGGTGGATCAAACCTTGGCGGTCTTATATCTCCTTTTGTCGGTGAGATTCTTCGTGGTGAAGCGCAGTACGATATCGTTGCTGTTGAGCCTGCTTCATGTCCTTCACTTACAAGGGGTTCATATCTGTATGATTTCTGTGATACTGGTAAGGTGTGTCCTCTTGCTAAGATGTATACTCTTGGCAGTAGTTATATTCCTGCTCCGAACCATGCGGGTGGTCTTCGTTACCATGGTATGAGTTCGATTGTATCTCAGCTTTATGATGATAAGCTCATCAGAGCCACAAGCGTAACGCAGACCGATGTATTTGAGGCTGCACAGCGTTTTGCTCGTATAGAGGGTATCCTTCCTGCTCCTGAGTCAAGTCATGCTATCAAGGTTGCTATAGATGAGGCTTTAAAGTGCAAGGAGACAGGTGAGGCTAAGAACATAGTCTTCGGTCTTACTGGTACTGGATACTTCGATATGGTAGCTTATCAGAAGTTCAACGATGGACTTATGGAGAATTATATCCCTACAGATGAAGAGTTGAGAAATACTATAGAGAAGACTCCGGGCTACTCTATGAGATAATATACCGAAAGGATGGTTAGAAAGTTTATGAACAAGAAGTTTTCTAGTGTTTTGAAGAGGTCTGTATGCCTTGGGTTGTGTGCATGTATGGCTCTTAGTTTCGCGGGTTGTAAGAAGAAGAACGGTTCTGTGAAGGAGAAGACTGTTTTTTCGAGAGATGAGATCGTAGGTCAGCATATATTCTTCGGAAATTATGATCAGAACAATGATCCTGAGGATGGTAAGGAATCTATCGAGTGGATAGTTCTTGACCAGAATGGTAATAAGCTTCTCGTTATTGCAAACAGTATTCTTGATGTTACGAATTATTCTTCTGCAGAGACTTCAGACTGGGCATCGAGCGAGCTTAGAACATGGCTTAACGATACATTTGTAAATGAGGCTTTTTCGGAGGATGAACAGAAGAGTCTGATAGAAACTAAGGTTTCTACTCCTAAGAATCCTGTTTTTGAGAAGGAAACAAAGAAGAGCAAGGATACAAAAGACAAGGTCTTCATATTCAGCTATGCTGAGGCTAAGAAGTACTTCAAGGAGAATACTGACAGAGTTGCAAGCGGTTCTTATACTGTCACGAAGAAGGGGCTTGAAGAGAAGAAGGGGTCAGCTAATCACTCTCTTTACTGGGCTTTGAGAACTCCTGGCAATGACATGTCTAAGATATGTGTAGTTGATTATGATGGCAAGATATCCGATATCGGTTCTTACTTTGGTGAGGGCTATCTCTATGGAGTAAGACCTGTTATGTGGATCGATGCTAATGCTGTTAAGACGGCTGATGCGGAATAAACTTGAATGTTTGGTTATGGATAGAGAATAACGTATAACAGATGATAACCGGTAGGGTACGAAAGTGCTTTACCGGTTTCTCTCAGTATTAATATGATATATGTTGATGGATGTATGTTCCCTAGATAATAGACGGAGGAGTTTATGAAAAAGAAACTTATAGTTGGTGGTATATTTATATGTTGTATAGTTATTATTGCTCTGGTATTTTTTGTTAAATATAATAAGAAACAAACAGTTATTAATACTAAGAATGTAAAAAGCGTTGACGTAATCTATATGATGAATAGTGTTACTCTTGATGATGCTGATGCCAAGGAGCTACTAAAGGCTATCGATAAGATGAAATTAAAGGAAGAAGATCGCCCTATGCCTAAAGGATGGGCGTATAGGGTCATAATAACTCATGATGATGGTAGTACTGATGAGATAACTCTTATAGAGGATGGTTTATATAATTGTAATCGAAAACTATATTCTGGAAGCGGACTTGATGTTGCGTTGCTTAAAAGATTGAGTGGACTAAACATACAAAAATGATTATTATAACATGGGATACTGTTGTTTGATAAACTGTTGACAAACCCAAGATTGTATGTTATTATGTACATAGTAAATAATTGCTGAAAGGGGATAGCTTATGAATATTCCTGATTTTGATAAACTGCAATTGGATAATATTTACGATGTGTGTGCTACCTTGGCGGATGGAGTTTGTGTTTATGTCTGCGATATGAGATATGATTATTCACGTTGGGACGAAGGGTTTGCCACTACATTTGGCATGCCTGGTCCTTATATGTATAACGCGGGAACTATATGGTCTATGCGGGTTCACAGAGATGACAGGGCTGCATATAAGCAGATGCTCGCTGATGTATGGAACGGGACAAGGCCTACTTTTGAGCTACAGTACAGAGCAAAGCGATTCGATGAAGCTTATGATGTGTGTACCGGTAAGGCTGGTATCATATATGACGATGATGGTAAGCAGAGGTACTTCGTGGGTATTATTAAAGCCCAGGGCGAGAAGAAGCGCATGGATGATATCACAGCGCTTCGTAATCAGTATGGTTTCTTCGATGACTTAAGGATGATTCTGTATAAGCAGGAGAAGTGCATCATAGCTATGGTCGGTATCAACAATTTCTCTGATATCAATGATGTCTATGGCTATAGTTTTGGTAATCGAGTTCTTCAGCGTTTTGCGAGGATGCTTGACGAGGCTTTGCTTGATAACGGTATAGTATACAGGCTTGATGGTGCTAAGTTTGCGCTGATTGTCGATGGCGTCGACAAGAATGCCTATGACATATATTATAAGCAGCTTGTTGAGCTTGCGAGAGCTAACTTTGTCGTTGATGGTATTATGATCAATCTTACTATCAATGGTGGTTTTGTATGTATGGATCACTTCGATAGTTATGATATAAGCGAGGAGACTATTTATTCGTGCCTTAAGTATGCTTATTATGAGTCGAAGAACATGTATCAGGGTAATCTCGTGGAATTCAAGAACGAGGTCAGCGATTCAAACAGGCATGCTTTGGAGAGACTTACTGTTATAAGAAACAGTGTTATGTCGGACTGCTCAGGCTTCTATATGGTCTATCAGCCGGTGGTTGATGCAAAGACTGGAAAGCTGCATGGTGCTGAGGCTTTGATCAGGTTCAAGAATGATGAGTATGGCTATGTCGCACCGGATGATTTTATTCCTTTTTTGGAGAAGGATTCGTGCTTCTATATGCTTGGGCGCTGGATTGTGGAGACCTCGCTCAGGGATGGTCTTAAAATCCTTGAAAAACAGCCTGATTTTGTGTTGAATATCAACCTTTCTTATGCACAGATTGAGAAGGTGGAATTTCTCGAGGATTTCTTCGAGATTCTTCACCGAGTCGGATTCCCGCCTAACAATCTCTGCCTCGAGATAACTGAGCGATGCAGGCTTCTTGATGTGGGTCTTTTGCAAAATGTTATGGTTGTTCTTAACGCTCATGGCATTAAGATAGCGCTTGATGACTTTGGAACTGGTTTTTCTTCTCTTGGGCTCATGAAGGAAATTCCGATAGATGTAGTTAAGATAGATAGGGAATTCGTCAAGGATGTTGTTGATTCCCTGCTGCAACAGAGACTTGTAGGCGTTATATGTGACCTTGCATCTGTGTATGGTTCTTCTGTATGCGTCGAGGGAATAGAGACTGAAGAACAGAGGTTTATTCTCATGGATTATTCGGTTGATTATATACAGGGTTACCTGTATTCGAAGCCTCTGGAGTTGGAACAATTCATAGAACGAATGCCGTTTAAGAGATAGATATGAGTAAAACTAAGAACTTTTCATTAATTAACTCCTTTCTTTTTACCCTCCTGGTCCTGTGTTTGGGATTGGGAGGGTGTTCTGCGAAAGGAACAACTAAAGAAAAAACATCTGTCGATACGACTGGGGCGGTGGTTGACAGATCATATGTAGATGAAGATGGAAGTAAGCATGTAAGGGCGACTCTTAAGGGTGCTGAGGATGCTGGGACATTAAAGACTTCGAAGTCTGCCAATGCTTCAAAGGCTACTGATGATGCTGTGGTTTCAAAGACTTCGAAGTCTGCCGATGCTTCAAAGGCTTCTGATGATGCTGAGGTTTTAAAGACTTCGAAGTCTGCCGATGCTTCGAAGGCTTCTGGTGCTGATAAGACAACGGTTTCTTCTATAGAACATGCAAAGGCTATGGGCGCAGGCTATAATCTTGGCAATGAATTCGATGCTTATAACTGTACCTGGCTTTCTGATGAGATGGCTTATGAGTCTGCCTGGTCAAAAGCTGTGACTACAAAGGCTTTTATACATCACATAAAAGAGCTTGGGTTTACTTCTATAAGAATACCTGTTTCTTGGCATAATCATGTAGATCAGAACTTTACTATAAGTAAGCAGTGGCTTGACAGAGTAGATGAGGTGGTGTCTTGGGCTTATGACGAAGGTTTGATAGTTGTTCTTAATATTCATCACGATATAGACAGAGCATATATCTATCCGACATATGAAAGCTACGAATCGTCGAAGAAGTACCTTGTGACAGTGTGGAAACAGCTTGCGATACATTTTGCGGGCTATGGAGACAGGCTTGTGTTCGAGGCTATGAATGAGCCAAGACTTGTTGGCGAGACTTACGAGTGGTGGGTCAATCCATCTGATTCGCGCTGCAAAGAGGCTATAGATGTGGTTAACAAGCTTAATCAGGACTTTGTTGACTGTGTGAGGGGCGTGAAGGGCAATGAAGAGCGCTTTCTCATGATTCCTTCGTATTGTGACATGTATGAGTGCGGGGCTGATGGCTTTGTGCTTCCGAAGGATAGCGCTACAGATAAGCTTCTCTTTACGTTCCATGCTTATCTTCCATATAAGTTTGCTCAGGTGAACGGTGAGGCTTATGATTTCGGGGCGCAGGAGAAGAAGGCTAATGATGATGCTTTTGATGCGATCTATGATAGGTTCGTCAAATGTGGTGTCGGAGTGGTACTTGGTGAATTCGGCGCCATAGATAAGGGGAACGATGATTCGAGACTTGCGTACTTTGAATATGTGGCAAAGCTTGCAAAGCAGAAGGGGATGGCCTATATGGTGTGGGATAATAATTCTTATTCTGGTGACGCACCTTTTGGTCTTATAGACAGGGCGTCGGTTATAGATAAGGAAAAAGAGATATTGGATGTGCTGGTGAAGTAAGGGGCTGTAAAAAGCAATCGCTGGGACACGTCAAGATTTCTATAGTTTTGCAGGCGGCTGATTTGCATCCGCTCTCGCAAACTCGCGACTGCGTCGCTCGAACACGTGCTTCGCGGATGCGCCAGCCTGCAAAACTATGACGAAATCTTGCGAATCGTCCCCGTGATTGCTTTTTACAGCTTTTTTTAAACAACACAATAATGGATTCGTTTATGGGCATTGCGTTTTGGTAGGAGTACTGCAGATGTCACGGAGCGTACAATCATCGCAGTGCGGATTCCTTGCTGTACATACGGCGCGTCCGTGGTCTACGAACCTGTGGCACAGTGCGTTACCTTCCGATGGTGGAACGATGCGCCTTAGATCCTGCTCGACTTTCGCAGGGAGGGTGCTCTTAGAGAGGCCAAGTCTGTTAGAAAGTCTTATACAGTGCGTGTCTGTTACTATGGCGGGTTTGCCGTATATGTCGCCTAAGATCAGATTGGCGCTCTTTCTTCCGACTCCAGGGAGCTTTAAGAGTTCTTCCATGGTGTCTGGTACATGGTAATTGTATATGTCTCTTAACATCTGCATGCATGCGACTATGTCGCGCGCTTTGCTTTTCCCGAGACCGCATGGGCGAATGATCGACTCGACTGCGTCGACAGTTGCGCCTGCTAGCGCGTCTATCGTAGGATAGGCGGCGAAGAGGTCGGGTACGGTCTGGTTAACTCTTGCATCAGTGCACTGTGCTGCAAGCCTAACACTTATGAGGAGCTTGTAGGCCTCGTCGTAGTCCAAAGTACACCTGGTATCAGGATATATGTTTTTAAGTCTTTCTATTATAATGGAGATTTTTTCTTTCTTATTCATATCTCAATTATATATGTCTGTGAGGAATAGGTCAATGAAAAAGTGTACTAAAAAAAGAACAATGTTTTTTTAGTAAAATGCTTGCAAAACATTTGAAATATATGTATACTGATACTTGCTGTGACATGATAGCTATGAAGCGTGAGGTTGCTGCAGATAGTTGCAGGTTTTCTGTGGAGCGAATGTCAAGTTAGGAAACTGACGACAAGTCACTGTACAATTGGGATCTTGTAAGGAGTTGATACAAGATAGTGGGATTTCTGTGTGAGGATACATACGAAACACCCGGCACTGTGTACAGTCACCGCTTGTTGTGCTTTTTCACGAAAAGTACTAATAGGAGGAGACTTTTTTTATGGCAAGCGAAGTAATGAGAATTACACTTAAGGCTTACGATCATCAGTTGATTGATCAGGCTGCTAAGAAGATTATCGAGACTGTTAAGAAGACAGGCTCACAGGTGAGTGGTCCAGTACCTCTTCCAACTAAGAAGGAAGTTGTTACTATTCTTAGAGCCGTTCACAAGTATAAGGACTCTAGAGAGCAGTTCGAGCAGAGAACTCACAAGAGACTTATCGATGTCTTCGTATCATCACAGAAGACTGTAGACGCTATATACAGCCTTTTGATACCAGCTGGCGTAAGTATTAGCATTAAGATGAAGAATAAGTAATTCATCTTATTTAGTCCTGATAGGTTTGATATGATATATATCGACTGTGCAGGTCTAGAATGATTGCAAGTGCAATCCGCTGTAGATTAAACAGGAGGAAAGATTTAATGAAGAAAGCGATTTTAGCTACGAAGGTCGGTATGACACAGATCTTCAACGAAGATGGAGCATTGACTCCAGTTACCGTATTGCAGGCAGGTCCATGCGTTGTTGTTCAGGTTAAGACAATAGAGAACGATGGATATGAAGCAGTTAAGGTTGGTTTTGTAGAAACAAGAGATAAGCTTGTTTCTAACCCGGTTAAGAAGTATTTAGAGAAAATCGGAGTTCCTTGCAAGAGATATATTAAGGAATTCAGATTTGAGAACAGCGCCGATTACTCTATTAAGGATGAGATTAAGGCAGATATCTTCGCAGTAGGCGATAAGGTAGATGCAACAGCTATCTCTAAGGGTAAAGGTTTCCAGGGTGCTATCAAGAGACTCGGTCAGTCAAGAGGACCTATGGCTCATGGTTCTAAGTTCCATCGTCATCAGGGTTCTAACGGTTCTGCAACTACTCCAGGTAGAGTATTCAAGGGTAAGGGAATGCCTGGTCATATGGGCAGCAAGAAGGTTACAATCCAGAACCTTGAAGTTGTAAGAGTAGATGTTGAGAACAACTTGATCTTAGTAAAGGGAGCAGTTCCAGGTGCTAAGAAATCTTTGATAACAATTAAGGAAACTGTTAAGGCTAGCAAGTAGTCTTAATCGGAAAGGAGGATCCCACAGATGGCAAACGTATCTGTATATAATATCGAAGGTGCTAAAGTAGGCACTATAGAATTAAATGATGCTATATTCGGTGTAGAGATTAACGAGAATCTTGTACATCGTGCAGTTGTAAACCAGCTTGCTAATCTTCGTCAGGGCACACAGAGTGCTAAGACCCGTGCCGAAGTTAGAGGCGGTGGTAGAAAACCATGGAGACAGAAGGGAACAGGTCATGCAAGACAGGGTTCTATCAGAGCTCCACAGTGGAAAGGCGGCGGAGTTGTATTCGCACCAAAGCCAAGAGATTATTCCTTCAAGATTAACAAGAAGGAAAAGAGAGCAGCTCTTTTTGCAGCTCTTACTTCAAGAGTAAGCGAGAATAAGCTTTTCGTAGTTGACGAGCTTTCACTCGATGCTCCAAAGACAAAGACTATGGTTAAGTTATTCGACGCACTTAAGGTTTCTAAGGCACTTGTTGTTCTTGGTGAGAACGATAAGAACGCACAGCTTTCTGCAAGAAACATCGAAGGCGTTAAGACTACAGCTTATAACACTATTAACGTATATGACATCCTCAAGTACGACAATATGGTAGTTACTAAGGCTGCAGTAGAGAAGATCCAGGAGGTATATGCATAATGGCTAACATTCAGTACTATGACGTAATACTTAAGCCTGTTGTAACAGAGAAGAGTATGCTCGCTATGTCAGAAGAGAAGAAGTATACATTCTATGTACATCCGGATGCTAATAAGTCTATGATTAAGGATGCTGTAGAGAAGATGTTTGATGGCGCTAAGGTTGCCAAGGTTAACACTATGAACATCGACGGCAAGACAAAGAGAAGAGGCGCTACAGTGGGTAAGACTTCTAAGAAGAAGAAGGCTATCGTAACACTTACAGCTGATTCAAAGGATATCGAGATTTATCAGGGATTATAATTAATAAAACATTAGGTGAGTAGACAAATCTCAATTATTGCTCACTATTGAAAGGAGAACATAATGGGAATTAAGACATATGGCCCATATACCCCTTCCCGCAGAAACATGACAGGTTCTGATTTTGCAGAGATCACAAAGAGTGCTCCTGAGAAGTCATTACTTGCTCCTGTTAAGAAGAATTCGGGACGTAATAACCAGGGTAAGATAACAGTTAGACACCAGGGTGGTGGTGTAAGAAGAAAGTATAGAATTATCGATTTCAAGAGAAATAATAAAGATGGTATTCCGGCTAAGGTTGTTGGTATCGAGTACGATCCAAACAGAACAGCTAATATCGCTCTTATCGTATATGCTGATGGTGAGAAGTCATACATCCTTGCTCCAGAGGGACTTACAGACGGCATGACAGTTCAGAGTGGTGCTGGTTCAGAAATCAGAGTTGGTAACTGTTTACCACTTTCTGAGATTCCTGTTGGTACAGAAATCCACAACATCGAGCTTTACCCAGGTAAGGGTGGACAGCTTGTAAGATCAGCAGGTAATGCTGCTCAGCTTATGGCTAAGGAAGGTAAGTATGCTACACTTAGACTTCCATCAGGCGAGATGAGAATGGTATCAGTTGTTTGCCGTGCTACAATCGGTAAGCTTGGCAACGGCGATCACGCTCTTGTTAACATCGGTAAGGCTGGACGTAAGCGTCATATGGGTATCAGACCTACAGTTCGTGGTTCTGTTATGAACCCTAACGACCATCCACACGGTGGTGGTGAAGGTAAGACCAGTGTTGGTCGTCCGGGACCTGTAACACCTTGGGGCAAGCCTGCTCTTGGTCTTAAGACCAGAAAGAAGAAGGCTTCTGACAAGTTGATCGTTAGAAGAAGAAATGGCAAGTAATCAATACATTTTTGTAAGGAGGTTATATACCTATGGCTCGTTCGCTTAAGAAAGGCGCTTTTGCCGACGTGAGTTTACTTAATAAAGTAAAAGAAATGAATGAGAAGGGTGACAAGTCTGCAATCAAGACTTGGTCACGCCGTTCAACAATCTTCCCAGATTTCGTTGGACATACTATAGCAGTACATGATGGTAGAAAGCATGTTCCTGTTTATGTAACAGAGGATATGGTTGGACATAAGCTCGGAGAGTTCGTTGCTACAAGAACTTTCAGAGGACATGGAAAAGACGAGAAGAAGTCGTCAAGATAACTAGTTGAAAGGAGGTTTTATCCATGGCAAAGAATGAACATAGATCTAAAGTTAAGAGATTAAGAAATGCTAATAAGGACACAAGACCATCTGCTAAGTTATCTTACGCAAGGGTTCCAGTTCAGAAGGCATGTTTCGTATTGGACGCTATCAGAGGTAAGGATGTTGATGCTGCAATCGGTATCCTTGAGTACAACCCAAGATATGCTTCAAGCGTTATTGAGAAGTTACTTAAGTCAGCTATCGCAAATGCTGAGAACAACAATAAGATGGATCGCGATAAGTTATTCATCGAGGAGTGTTACGCAAGTAATGGTCCTATTATGAAGAGAGTTCAACCAAGAGCACAGGGTAGAGCATACAGAATCGAAAAGAGACTTAGCAATATCACAATAGTGCTTAACGAAAGATAGGAGGAAATTATGGGACAGAAAGTAAATCCTCATGGCATCAGAGTTGGCGTAATCAAGGATTGGGATTCAAGATGGTATGCAGAGAAGGATTTTGCAGATTATCTTGTTGAGGATTATAACATCAGAAAGTTTCTTAAGAAGAAGCTTTTCACAGCTGGTATCTCAAAGATGGATATCGAGCGTACAAATGAAGCAGTTAAGATTATGGTTTATACAGCAAAGCCTGGTATCGTTATCGGTAAGGGCGGTGCTGATGTAGAAGCACTTAAGAGTGAAGTTGAGAAGCTTACATCTAAGAAGGTTTCACTTGATATCAAGGAAATCAAGAGACCTGATAAGGATGCTCAGCTTGTTGCAGAGAATATCGCTGCACAGCTTGAAAACCGTGTATCTTTCAGAAGAGCTATGAAGTCTTGTATGTCACGTACTATGAAGAGTGGTGCTAAGGGTATTAAGACATCAGTTTCTGGTCGTCTTGGCGGTGCTGATATGGCTCGTACAGAGTTCTACAGCGAGGGTACAATTCCTCTTCAGACACTCCGTGCAGATATCGATTATGGTTTCGCTGAAGCAGATACCACATACGGTAAGGTTGGTGTTAAGGTATGGATCTACAACGGTGAAGTACTTCCAACAAAGAACAATTCTAAGGAAGGGAGCGCAGAGTAATGTTACTACCTAAGAGAGTTAAGCATCGTAAGCAGTTCCGTGGTTCTATGGCAGGTAAGGCTACAAGAGGTAACAAGATCGCATATGGTGAATTTGGTCTTGTTGCAACAGAACCATGTTGGATTAAGTCAAATCAGATAGAAGCAGCCCGTATCGCCCTCACACGTTACATCAAGCGTGGTGGTCAGGTATGGATTAAGATATTCCCAGATAAGCCAGTTGCACACAAGCCTATCGGTGTTCGAATGGGTAAAGGTAAAGGTGCTGTAGAGTACTGGGTAGCAGTAGTTAAGCCGGGTCGTGTACTTTACGAAGTATCTGGAGTACCTGAAGAAGTAGCTAAAGAAGCATTACGTCTTGCTATGCACAAGCTTCCTTGTAAGTGTAAGATCGTTTCTAAGGCAGATTTAGAAGGCGGTGATAACAGTGAAAAAGAATGATAGAATACTTGACATCAATGACTTGAAGGAAAAGTCTGTTGTAGATTTAAATCAGCAATTAGTAGCTGCTAAGAAGGAGCTTTTCAACCTGAGATTCCAGAATGCTACAAACCAGTTAGAGAACACAAGTAGCATCAAGGTAGCTAGAAGAAATATCGCAAGAATTCAGACAGCAATAGCTATGAAGGCTAATGCAGCAGAGTAATAGCTACGTTTGAAAGGAGAATTTGTTGTGGAAGAAAGAAATTTAAGAAAGACCCGTACAGGCAGGGTTATCAGCAATAAGATGGATAAGACAATCGTGGTTGCTGTAGAAGATCATGTTAAGCATCCTTTATATAACAAGATTGTTAACAGAACATATAAGCTCAAGGCTCATGACGAGAACAACGAGTGCCAGATCGGTGATGTAGTAAAGGTTATGGAAACAAGACCTTTGTCTAAGGATAAGAGATGGAGATTTGTTGAACTTATCAGCAGACCAGAGTAATAGGAAGGAGCAGATATTATGGTACAGCAGGAAACCAGACTTAAGGTTGCCGACAATACCGGAGCAAAGGAGCTTCTTTGTATCAGAGTTATGGGCGGTTCAACCAGAAGATATGCTAATATTGGCGATGTTATAGTAGCTACTGTTAAAGATGCAACACCAGGCGGAGTTGTTAAGAAGGGTGATGTAGTTAAGGCTGTAGTTGTTCGTACTGTTAAGGGCGCTCGTCGTAATGACGGTTCTTATATCAGATTTGACGAGAACGCAGCAGTAATCATCAAGGATGACAAGACACCTAAGGGAACACGTATCTTTGGACCAGTTGCAAGAGAGCTTAGAGACAAGCAGTTCATGAAGATTGTTTCTTTGGCTCCGGAAGTATTATAAGGAGGTGCCAAAGTGGCTAATATGAAGATTAAGAAGGGCGACCTCGTTAAGGTTATCGCCGGTAAGGATAAGAATAAAGAAGGCAAGGTTATAGATGTTAACGTTAAGGATAACACAGTATTAGTTGAAGGCGTTAACGTTGTTAAGAAGCATACCAAGCCAAACGCTCAGAATCAGCAGGGCGGAATCGTTAATATGGAGGCTCCTATCAATGTTTCCAACGTTATGCTCGTATTCAAGGGCACAGCTACTCGCGTTGGATATAAGTATGAAGAAAGCTCAAAGGGTCTTGTTAAGGTTCGTGTAGCCAAGAAGACCGGTGAGGTTATCGATTAATTCAGAGAGGAGGACCAAAAAAAGTGAGCAGACTTAAAGATTTTTATAATGATGAAGTCAAGAAGGCTATGGTTGAGAAGTTTGGTTACAAGAATCAGCTTGAGATTCCAAAGCTTGACAAGATAGTTATCAATATGGGTGTTGGCGAAGCAAAGGATAACTCTAAGATCCTTGATGTTGCTGTTAAGGAACTTGAGACTATTGCTGGTCAGAAGGCAGTTCTTACAAGAGCAAAGAACGCTATCGCTAATTTCAAGATCAGAGAGGGTATGCCTATCGGATGTAAGGTAACTCTTCGTGGCGAGAGAATGTATGAATTCCTCGACAGACTTGTTAATCTTGCACTCCCACGTGTACGTGACTTTAGAGGTGTAAGCGCTGATTCCTTCGACGGTAGAGGAAATTATGCACTTGGTATCAAGGAGCAGATCATCTTCCCTGAAATCGAATATGATAAGATTGATAAAGTAAGAGGTATGGATATCATCTTCGTTACTACAGCTAAGACAGATGAAGAGGCTAGAGAGTTACTTAGATTGTTCAACATGCCATTCAAGAGATAATATTAGGAGGAAAAATTCCATGGCTAAAACTTCAATGAAGGTTAAGCAGCAGCGTCCACAGAAGTTCTCTACCAGAGAATATACACGTTGTAGAATATGTGGTCGTCCACATGCATACTTAAGAAAATACGGAATCTGCAGAATTTGCTTCCGTGAATTAGCATACAAGGGACAAATTCCAGGCGTAAAGAAAGCCAGCTGGTAATTTGTATATGTTCTAAAGGAGGATAATTAAAATGACAGATCCAATCGCAGATATGCTTACAAGAATTCGTAACGCCAATACTGCAAAGCATGATACAGTAGATATCCCATCTTCTAAGATTAAGCTTGCTATAGCAGACATCCTTGTAAAGGAAGGCTATGTTGCAAAGTATGATCTTGTTGATAATGGTAATTTTAAAGATATTCGCATAACACTTAAGTATAAGGATAACAAGTCTGTAAGAGTTATCTCAGGTCTTGAGAGAGTATCTAAGCCGGGTCTTAGAATCTATGCAGGTAAGGATGAGCTTCCAAGAGTACTTGGTGGTCTTGGTACAGCAATCATATCTACAAATCATGGTGTCATCACTGATAAGGAAGCTAGAAAGCTCAATGTCGGTGGCGAAGTAATGGCATATATCTGGTAATTATATATATATATAGGAGGTGCAGGCATGTCACGTATAGGAAAGATGCCTATCGCTGTTCCAGCAGGTGTTACTGTTGAGATAGCAGAAAATAACAAAGTGACGGTTAAGGGTCCAAAGGGAACTCTTGAGAGAGTTCTTCCAGCTGAGATGGAGATTAAGCTTGAAGGTGCTGAAATCACTGTTTCAAGACCTAACGATTTAAAGAAGATGAGATCATTACATGGTCTTACAAGAACACTTATCAACAATATGGTTGTTGGTGTAACTAATGGATACGAGAAAGTTCTTGAAGTTAACGGTGTTGGTTACAAGGCACAGAAGAACGGAAAGACACTTGTTCTTTCATTGGGATATTCACATCCTGTAGAGATGGTTGATCCTGAAGGTCTTGAGACTGTTCTTGATGGTCAGAACAAGATTACTGTAAAGGGTATCGACAAGGAAAAGGTTGGCCAGTACGCTGCCGAAATCAGATCTAAGAGAGGACCAGAGCCATATAAGGGCAAGGGTATCAAGTATGCTGATGAGGTTATCAGACGTAAGGTTGGTAAGACCGGTAAGAAGTAATTGAAGGAGTGAACATATAATGGTTAGAAAAGAATCCAGAGCAAAGGTTCGTGCTAAGAAGCACATGAAGATACGTAATCGTTTCAGTGGCACTGCAAGCAAGCCACGTTTAGCTGTGTTCAGAAGTGATAATCATATGTACGCTCAGATTATTGATGATACAGCACATAATACTCTTGTAGCCGCTTCTACAGTTGAGAAAGCTGCAAAGGCTGAGTTGGAGCATACCAACACCATCGAGGCTGCAACTTATGTAGGTAAGTTAATTGCAAAGCGTGCTCTTGAGAAGGGAATCGACACTGTTGTATTTGACAGAGGCGGTTTCATCTATCAGGGAAAGATCAAAGCGTTAGCAGATGCAGCAAGAGAAGCTGGTCTTCAGTTCTAATTTAAGCAGGAGGTAATTATCATATGAGACGTGAAATCATTGATGCTAGTCAATTGACATTGACTGAAAAAGTAGTATCAATCAAGCGTGTAACCAAGGTTGTTAAGGGTGGACGTAATATGAGATTCTCCGCTTTAGTAGTTGTTGGTGACGGCAACGGACACGTTGGCGCCGGCATCGGTAAAGCAGTAGAAATCCCTGAAGCAATCCGTAAGGGTAAGGAAGATGCTATCAAGAATCTCGTTAGCGTAGCTATCGATGAGAATAATAGTATTCCATACGATTATACAGGTAAGTTCGGAAGTGCAGTTGTTCTTCTTAAGAAGGCACCAGAAGGTACTGGTGTTATCGCAGGTGGTCCTGCGCGTTCCGTAATCGAGTTGGCTGGTATTAAGAATATTCGTACAAAGTCACTTGGTTCTAACAATAAGCAGAATGTTGTCCTTGCTACTATCCAGGGACTCAGTGAGTTGAAGAGACCAGAAGAGGTTGCTGCTCTTCGTGGTAAGTCTCTTAACGAACTGTAAGAGTGGAGGTTAAATCATGGCAGACAAGTTAAAAGTTACATTAGTTAAGTCACCTATCAGTGCAGTTCCAAAGCACAGAAGAACTGTTGAGGCTCTTGGTCTTAACAAACTTCATAAGACAGTTGAATTGCCAAACAACGATGCAACTAAAGGCATGATCGCACAGGTTGGCTATATGCTTAAGGTAGAAGAAATCTAAGATTAAGAACAAGGAGGTGCGTAATGAACTTATCAAGTTTAAGACCTGCAGAAGGTTCTAAGCATAGCAATAATTTCAGAGTTGGCCGTGGTCATGGTTCCGGTAATGGTAAGACAGCTGGTTATGGTCACAAGGGTCAGAAGGCTCGTTCTGGAGCTCCAAGACCTGGCTTTGAAGGTGGTCAGATGCCACTTTACAGAAGAATACCAAAGAGAGGTTTCAAGAACAGAAATACAAAGGATATCGTTAGCGTAAATGTTTCTCTTCTCGAGAAATTCGATAACGGAGCTGTTGTTACTATTGAAACACTTCAGGAAAATGGTATTGTCTCTAACCCTAGAGATGGTGTAAAAATTCTTGGAAATGGAGAATTGACTAAGAAGCTCAATGTTAAGGCTAACGCTTTCAGTGAAGCTGCTAAGGCTAAGATTGAGTCACTTGGTGGAACATGTGAGGTGATCTAATGATCAAATCCTTGGTTAACGCATTTAAGGTTAAAGATATTCGTGTAAGATTATATTATACATTGATGATGGTAGTACTTATCAGGATAGGAAGTAATCTTCCTATTCCTGGTATAGATACTGAACTCGTTAGTACAGAGCTTAAGAGACTTTTTGAAAACTCCGGTGGTGCGTTTGACTTCTTATCAGCAGTTACTGGTGGTTCTTTCGAGAAGGTTTCTGTATTTGCTTTAAGTATTACGCCGTACATTACTTCTTCTATTATCATGCAGCTTCTTACAATAGCTATTCCAAAGCTTGAGGAGATGCAGAAGGAAAGTGAAGAAGGAAGAAAGAAGATAGCTGAAGTAACAAGATATCTTACAGTTGTACTTGCTCTTGCTGAGAGTATTGGTATGGCAGTAAGTTTCAAGAATTCTAATTGGCTTGGTACTGAGAATGTAGGATTTAAGGTTGCATCTATTATTCTTACTCTTACAGCCGGTTCTGCAGTTTTGATGTGGATTGGTGAGAGAATAACAGAGAAGGGTGTAGGTAACGGTATATCAATTGTTCTTTTGGTTAATATCGTATCAAGAATCCCTAACGATATGGGTAACCTTTTTAGACAGTTCGTTACTAGCGAATCAAATCCGGCGAGAGCGATCCTTGCAGCATGTGTTATTATATTTATAATTGTTGCGATGGTTGTATATTGTGTAATCCTTCAGGATGGCGAGAGAAGAATCCCAGCACAGTATTCGTCAAAGTTACAGGGTAGAAGATCTTATGGCGGACAGCAGACTAATATTCCTCTTAAGGTCAATACCGCAGGCGTTATGCCTATAATCTTTGCATCATCACTTATGCAAACACCAGTTGTTGTTTATACATTTATTAAGGGTGGATCCACACCAAAGGCATTGAGATATCTCTCACAGCAGTACTGGATTAATCCTGATAACTGGAAATATTCTTTAGGTTTGATAGTATATTTGTTATTGGTAGTATTTTTTGCTTACTTCTATACATCTATATCATTCAATCCTAACGAACTTGCCGATAACATGAAGAAGAGCGGTGGCTTTATTCCGGGTGTAAGACCTGGTAAGCCAACTATAGATTACCTCAATAACATATTGAAGTATATCATCTTCATCGGCGCACTTGCTTTGGCTGTAGTAGCAGTTGTTCCTATGATTTTATCAGGAGTATTCAAAGCAAATATTTCATTCTTCGGAACATCTATCATCATTATTGTTGGTGTTGTTCTTGAGACAATTAAGAAAGTTGAATCACAGATGGTTGTTAGAAACTATCAGGGATTTTTGGATGATTAATACGGCTTGCCCGGTTTTTGCCGGGCGAGTTGTTTGTAGTTTTACTAATTATTATATGGAGGACATATGAAAATTGTTATGTTGGGCGCACCAGGCGCTGGTAAGGGAACTCAGGCAAAGATGATATCTTCTAAGTATGCCATTCCTCATATCTCTACAGGCGACATCTTCAGAGCCAATATTAAGAATGGCACTGAACTTGGTAATAAGGCAAAGTCATACATGGATCAGGGACTTCTTGTTCCAGATGAACTTGTTGTTGATCTTGTTGTTGACAGACTTGCAGAATCTGATTGCGCAAAGGGTTATGTTTTGGACGGTTTCCCAAGAACTATTCCACAGGCAAAGGCTCTCGATGCAGCACTTGCAGCAAAGGGAGATAAGCTTGATGTAGCTATCAATGTTGATGTTCCAGATGAGAATATCATAAGACGTATGTCCGGAAGAAGAGCATGTCTTTCATGTGGTGCTACATACCATATAGTATATAATCCAACTAAGGTTGAGGGCAAATGTGATGCATGTGGAAGTGAAACAGTACTTCGTGATGATGATAAGCCTGAAACAGTTAAGAAGAGACTGGATGTATACCATGAACAGACACAGCCACTTATAGATTATTATACCAATGCTGCTATCATCAAAAATGTTGATGGCACAAAGGATATGTCTGTTGTATTTGAAGAGATTACTAACATATTAGAGGTGTAACTCATGGCTGTAACGATCAAGTCTGAAAGAGAAATAGAGCTCATGCGTGAAGCAGGCAGAGTACTTGCTTTGGTTCATGAAGAGTTAGGTAAGCTTACTGTACCGGGTGCTGTAACGTCTGATATTGATAAGGCAGCCGAAGAGATGATCAGGAGTTATGGTTGTATTCCTTCTTTTAAGGGATATGACGGCTTTCCTGCTTCGGTTTGTGTATCGATTAATGATGAGGTGGTACATGGAATTCCAAGCAAGAAGAAGATTTTAAGAGATGGTGATATCGTAACATTTGATTGTGGTACTATATATAAGGGGTATCAGTCAGATGCTGCAAGAACACATCTTGTGGGCAATGTAAAGCCTGAGGTTAAGCTTCTTGTTGAGAGAACTAAAGAAGCATTTTATGTAGGTCTTGAGAAGGCTAGAGCTGGTCATTACCTTCATGAAATCGGCAATGCAATAGATGATTTTATAACACCTTTTGGTTATGGAATCGTCGAGGCACTTGTTGGTCACGGAATAGGAACTGATATGCATGAAGATCCTGCTGTACCTAATTACAGAGTAAAAGGCAAGGGCATGAAGCTTTGTGCCGGTATGACCATATGCATAGAGCCTATGATCAATCTTGGAACATATGAAGTTGACTTCTCTGAAGAAGACGGATGGACCTGTACAACTGCAGATCACCTTCCGTCAGCTCATTATGAGAATACGATTCTTATTACAGATGGGGATCCTGAGATATTGTCTATTGTAAAGTAAGCATTCGATATAGGAGAGAATGATGTCAAAGAGTGATGTAATTGAAATAGAAGGCAAAGTTATAGAGAAGCTTCCTAATGCTATGTTCCAGGTGGAACTTGAGAATGGTCATGTAGTTTTGGCGCATATAAGCGGCAAACTTCGTATGAATTATATACGTATATTACCAGGTGACAAAGTCACTTTGGAGATGTCTCCATATGATCTTTCAAAGGGAAGAATAATTTGGAGAGATAAATAAAAAAGTACTTGCATTATGAAAAATATGATGCTATAATAGTATTCGAACTTTTGTGGAAGGAGGGTTTATCATGAAGGTTAGATCATCAGTTAAGCCTATTTGCGAAAAATGCAAAATCATCAAGAGAAAGGGCAGAATCAGAGTTATCTGTGAGAATCCAAAGCACAAGCAGAGACAGGGCTGATTCGCTGATTTAATTTGCGGCTGCAGCGATATCTTGTCATTAGGGTATTGCTATTTAATATATCTTTTTAATGCCATTATCGATATCCATACACATTTCAGACGACAAGTTGGCAGATTGTCGGGCTATGTGATATAAGATAATATCTATTATTAATTATTATGGAGGTGTAAATTCACATGGCTCGTATTGCTGGTGTAGATTTACCAAGAGAAAAGCGTGTAGAAATCGGACTTACATACATCTTCGGTATTGGAAGAGTAAGTTCTAACAGAATCCTTGCAGAGGCTAAGGTTAATCCTGATACTCGTGTTAAGGATCTTACAGATGATGAAGTTGCTAGAATCCGTGACGTGATTGATGCAAGTCAGGTAGTTGAAGGTGATCTCAGAAGAGAAGTATCACTCAACATTAAGAGATTACAGGAAATTGGTTGTTACAGAGGCAAGCGTCACAGACAGGGTCTTCCTGTCAGAGGTCAGAAGACTAAGACTAATGCCAGAACTCGTAAGGGTCCTAAGAAGACAGTAGCAAACAAGAAGAAGTAATATCGGAGGATTATTAAAAACATGGCTAGTGCTAATAAAGTTACAAAGAAAGCTATTAAAAAGCGTGTTAAGAAGAACGTAGATCATGGTCAGGCACATATTCAGGCATCTTTTAACAATACTATTGTTACTTTGACTGATGCGCAGGGTAATGCTCTTTCATGGGCAAGCGCAGGCGGACTTGGATTTAAGGGTTCTAAGAAGTCAACTCCATATGCAGCTCAGATGGCAGCTGAGACAGCTACTAAGGCAGCATTGGTTCACGGACTTAAGTCAGTTGATGTTATGGTTAAGGGTCCAGGCTCAGGCAGAGAGGCAGCTATTCGTGCACTTTCAGCTTGTGGTCTTGCAGTTACAAGCATTAAGGATGTAACACCTGTTCCACACAACGGATGTCGTCCACCAAAGCGTAGAAGAGTTTAATAGGAGGAACTGACAGATATGGCAATTAATAGAACACCAGTACATAAGAGATGTAGATCTCTTGGTTTGGATCCAGTATATTTAGGTGTACAACCTAAGTCAAGAAGAAAGTTAAACAGAGCCAACAGAAAGCTTAGCGAGTATGGTCTTCAGTTAAGAGAGAAGCAGAAGGCTAAGTTCATCTATGGCGTATTAGAGAAGCCTTTCAGAAACTATTATGAGAAGGCTGAGCAGATGTCAGGCATGACAGGTGAGAACCTTATGGTTCTTCTTGAGAGAAGACTTGACAATGTTATATTTAGATTAGGTTTGGCTAGAACAAGAAGAGAAGCTAGACAGATCGTTGACCACAAGCATGTACTTGTTAACGGCAAGTGTGTTAACATCCCTTCATTCCTTGTTAAGGCCGGTGATACTATAGAGATCAGAGAGAAGTCTAAGGCTTCTCAGAGATATAAGGACATCCTTGAGGTTACAGGTTCAAGAATCGTACCTGAGTGGTTAACTGTAAACCAGGAGAACCTTACAGCTACTGTTAAGGAGTTACCAACAAGAGAAGCTATCGACGTTCCAGTTAACGAGATGCTTATCGTCGAGTTGTACTCAAGATAATAAGTAGATAATGATCATACCCGAAAAGGAGGGGCCCTATAGTGTTCGATTTTGAAATGCCTAGTATTAAGATAGAAGAGATTTCGGAAGATAAGAAGTACGGAAGATTCGTTATTGAACCACTTGAAAGAGGATATGGTATAACTCTTGGCAATTCGCTCAGAAGAATTATGCTTTCATCTTTACCAGGTTCAGCAGTTAACCGTATCAAAATCGCCGGTGTAGTTCATGAATTCAGCTCTATTCCGGGAGTTAAGGAAGATGTCTCTGATATCATTATGAATATTAAGAATCTTGCTATTAAGAGATCTGCAGATGCACCAAGCGTACAGGCTATGTATATAGATGTGGAAGGCAGTGGTGTTATCACAGCAGCTGATATTCAGCATGACTCTGATATTGAGATCATCAATTCAGATCAGGTTATCGCTACATTGAGTGGTGAAGGCAATTGCAAGTTGAATATTGAGATGCAGGTTTCAAGTGGCAGAGGATACCTTAGTTCTGATAAGAACAAGGGTGACGATATGCCTGTAGGCTGGATAGCAATAGATTCTATATATACACCAATCGAACGAGTTAATATGCTCGTTGAGAACACTCGTGTAGGTCAGGTGACAGACTTTGATAAGCTTACACTTGATATATTCACTAACGGCACAATTATGCCGGATGAAGCAGTATCACTTGCTGCTAAGGTTCTCAGTGAACATCTCAACCTTTTCATAGATCTTTCAGAGAGTGCAAAGAACGCAGAAGTTATGTCTGCACCTGCAGTAGATGAGTCATCTAAGGCTTTAGTTATGAGCATCGATGATCTTGAGCTTTCAGTTCGTTCATACAACTGTCTCAAGAGAGCTGGTATCAACACAGTTGAGGAACTCTGCTGCAAGACATCTGAAGAGATGATGAAGGTTAGAAACCTTGGTAAGAAGTCTTTGGATGAAGTTCTTAATAAGCTTAGCGAGTTAGGACTTTCACTTAAGGCATCAGAAGAATAATATATCGGTATATATGATAAGTCCGAAGAGCGCATATATACACGCCAATGGAGGATAATATGGCAAAGTACAGAAAGCTTGGCAGAACATCTAGCCAGCGTAAAGCATTACTTAGAAGTCAGGTAACTGCACTTATCAACAATGGTAAGATCGTTACAACCGAAGCTAAGGCTAAGGAAGTTAAGAAGATTGCTGAATCTTTGATCGCACTTGCAATCAAGGAGAAGGATAACTTCGAAGAAGTTACAGTTACTGCAAAGGTAGCTCGTAAGGATGACAAGGGTCAGAGAGTTAAGGAAGTTGTTGATGGTAAGAAGGTTACTGTATATGATACAGAAGAGAAGACCATCAAGAAGGATAAGCCATCTCGTCTTCATGCAAGAAGACGTATGCTCACAGTTCTTTACCCTGTAAAGAGCGTTCCTACAGAAGCTGCAGGCAAGAAGAAGAATACTAAGGAAGTTGATCTTGTTGCAAAGCTTTTCGATGAAATCGCACCTAAGTATGTAGGCCGTAACGGTGGTTATACAAGAATCATCAAGAAGGGCTTGCGTAAGGGTGATGCAGCTATGGAAGTAATACTTGAATTAGTATAAGATATATGCTTTTTCATAAGGGTTGTCTTTGAAAGACAGCCCTTTTTTTAGAGGTAGATTCATGGGATTGATAGAAGCTGATGATGTTACATTTGAATATATAAGACGTGATGAGAACAACGAAGTCACCGGTATCACTACTGCTGTAGACCACGTGACCCTTTCTGTCGAAAAGGGGCAGTTTATAGCGATATTGGGCTCAAATGGTTCGGGTAAGTCAACGTTTGCAAAGCATCTGAATGCTATATTGCATCCGACCGAAGGAACAATATACGTCGGAGGGATGGATACTAAGCTTGAACGCCATGAATTGACCATAAGAAGCCATGTAGGCATGGTATTTCAGAATCCGGATAATCAAATCATAGCGAATGTAGTTGACGAAGAAGTAGCATTTGGACCAGAGAACCTGGGAATTAAGAATCCTGAATTAAAGGAAAGAGTTGTTAATGCATTAAAAAGTGTAGGCATGATGAAGTTTGTCAAGCACGATCCTGGTAAACTATCAGGCGGGCAGAAGCAGCGTATTGCGATTGCGGGTGTTCTTGCGATGAAGCCAGAGTGTATCATACTTGATGAGCCGACAGCTATGCTTGATCCGCTTGGCCGTAAGGAAGTAGTGGATACACTGCTACAGCTGAATCGCGAGGAGCATGTTACGGTTATACTTATAACTCATAACATGAAAGAAGTTCTCGAAGCGGACTATATCTACGTTATGGATAAGGGCAAAGTCTGTATGGAGGGTGATCCTCATAGTATATTTGCAAGAGAGGATGAACTTCGTGCTTTACGCTTGGATGTGCCTATACAGACACAGATAGCGCATAGACTCGGTGAGAGAGGACTTATAATCCCTCAGAATATAATCAGAACAGATGAACTTGTGCGTGCTGTTCTGACTGGTGATAGAAGCCGATTGAGAATATCAAGGCATATTAACGACGTAAGTAAACCTGAGAAGAAAGCAAAACCAAAGCTTATAGTTTCGCATCTTAAGCATGTGTACGAGCCTGGCACAGCCAATGAGCGTATCGCACTTGATGACATCAATCTCGTCATTAACGAAGGTGATTTTATAGGTCTCATAGGTCATACGGGTTCTGGCAAGTCAACGCTTATACAGCATCTGAACGGCCTGATTGCGCCTACACAAGGCGATATATTCTTCGATGGTAAGAGTATAACAGAGAAGGGTTATAATAAGGTTGCTCTTCGCGGCAAGGTAGGGCTTGTGTTCCAGTATCCTGAATATCAGCTTTTTGAGGAAACAGTATTCAAGGATGTGTGCTTTGGCCCGGCTAATCTTGGACTTAGTAAGAGTGAAGTTGAGCTTCGCGCATATGAGGCGCTAAGAAGCGTTGGATTCAGTGATGAGCTTTTCTATCAGTCTCCTTTTGATCTGTCTGGTGGTCAAAAAAGAAGAGTTGCTATAGCAGGCGTGCTTGCTATGAAGCCAGAGGTTCTGATACTTGATGAGCCGACTGCGGGCTTAGATCCTAAGGGTAGAGACGAGATACTCGACCTTATCAGATCTATGCATGACAATCTTAACATGACGGTTATACTTGTGTCTCATAGCATGGAGGACGTGTCGCGCTACGCTGATAGGCTTCTTGTCATGAATGACGGGCGCCTTCTCTATGATGCCACACCTCTTGAGGTCTATAGTGTGTATAGAGAACTCGAGAAGATCGGACTGGCTGCGCCGGATACAGTCTATATCCTGAACGAACTTCGCAACGCAGGACTTAGGCTTGATCCTAGTCAGTTGACCGTCGAATCTGCCTGCGATGAGATTGTAAATGCTTTGGCTGGAGGTACTGTATGTTAAAAGATATAACACTTGGGCAGTATTATCCTGTCAAATCCATGATCCACAAGCTTGATCCGAGAGTGAAGCTTTTTGGCACGTTACTTTTCATCATATCCATGTTCATAAGCATGAATATAGCGCTTTATGCACTTGCAACAGTGTTTTTAGTTAGTGTAATAAAGCTTAGCCGCGTTCCTTTGAAGTTCATGCTAAGGGGCCTTAAGGCCATAATCATCGTGCTTGTGATAAGTGTGCTAGTGCATATGTTCACAACGCCAGGTCATGTTATACTTAAAGTATGGAAGCTTACCATAACAGACACAGGCCTTCGCAACGCAGCATTCATACTGGTGCGACTTATATATCTTATAATTGGATCATCCATCATGACGCTTACCACGACACCTGGCAATCTTACAGATGGTATGGAGAAGGGCTTATCCTTCCTGTCGAAGATACATTTTCCGGTACATGATTTTGCGATGATCATATCCATAGCGCTGAGATTCATACCGATACTCGTAGATGAGACCGATAAGATCATGAAGGCGCAGATGGCAAGAGGTGCGGACTTCGAGAGCGGGGGTTTTGTAAAGCGCGCTAAGGCGCTTATTCCTCTATTGGTACCGCTTCTTCTCTCGGCCGTAAGGCGTGCAAGTGATCTAGCGCTTGCGATGGAGGCAAGGTGCTACACAGGAAGTGACAAGAGAACGAAGCTCCATCCGCTCAAGTATAAGAAGAGAGACTATATAGCATATCTGGTGTTGTTTGCTTATCTTGCAGGATGCATCGTCACCAGAGTCCTGTTAGGATAAGGAGGTCCATATGCGAAGAATCATGATAACGATAGCCTATGAAGGCACCGCATATGCGGGATTCCAGATACAGCCGACGACCCCGACCATAGAAGGTATCCTAAATGCTACGCTAACCCAGTGTCTTCACGAGGATATACGCATAATAGGAGCTTCAAGAACTGACGCGGGCGTTCATGCGCTTGGCAATGTAGCGGTGTTTGACACAGAAAGCCGCGTGCCTGCTGACAAAGTTTCCATCATGCTCAATCAGCACCTTCCGATGGATATAAGGATCATGGATTCGAAGGAAGTTGATCGTGACTTTCATCCTCGCAAGACATCTTGCAGGAAGACATACGAATACAAGATTCAGAATACGAGGACCTGCAATCCTCTGCTTCGTCATGATACATACTTTTATTATCGTCCTCTGGATGCTATAGCTATGGATGAGGCTGCAAAGCGTTTAATAGGAGAGCATGATTTCACATCATATGCAAGTATACATAAGAGTACGTTAACATCAGTAAGAACCATCTATGACGCATCCGTTAAGCGAGAGGGTGATATCATAACCATAACCTTGACAGGCAACGGTTTCTTGTATAACATGGTGAGAATCATAGCAGGAACCCTCATAGAAGTAGGCCAAGGCAAGCTTTCGGCAGATGATGTGACAAGAATATTAGAGGCGAAAGATCGAGACGAAGCGGCGGATACAGCACCGGCAGTGGGGTTGACGCTAAAGGAGATAGTTTACCAATTTTCAAGAATAATCTGATCCTATAGAATAAAGCAAAACTGGATATATGCAGTTCCGAAAATGTCTGATATGATGATAAAAAACATGAAAAGAGGTTATCATTATGAAAGATATCAAGGAAAGATACCAACTCAACAAGGAGCTTGCACAAATGCTCAAGGGTGGCGTTATCATGGACGTTACAACTCCCGAGCAGGCAGTCATAGCTCAGGAAGCAGGTGCGTGTGCTGTCATGGCACTTGAACGGATACCAGCGGACATAAGAGCCGCAGGCGGTGTATCAAGAATGAGCGATCCTGCTATGATACGTTCAATTCAGGAGGCTGTAACGATTCCTGTTATGGCAAAATGCCGTATCGGTCACTTTGCAGAAGCGCAGATACTTGAAGCCATAGAGATCGACTACATTGACGAGAGCGAAGTACTTTCTCCTGCCGATGATGTTTATCATGTTGATAAGTGGCAGTTCAAGGTGCCGTTTGTCTGCGGCGCGAGAGACTTAGGAGAAGCGCTGCGCCGTATTGCTGAGGGTGCGTCCATGATACGCACAAAGGGCGAACCCGGCACGGGAGATATCGTGCAGGCTGTCAGACATATGAGAATGATGAATTCTCAGATACGCCATGCAGTATCTCTCAGTGAAGATGAACTGTATGAGGAAGCAAAGAAGCTGCAAGTGCCGTATGATCTGCTGAAACAAGTCCATGACAGTGGCAGACTTCCTGTTGTTAATTTTGCGGCAGGTGGAGTGGCTACACCTGCTGACGCAGCACTTATGATGCAGCTCGGTGCAGAGGGTGTATTTGTAGGTTCGGGTATATTCAAATCAGGTGATCCCGTAAAACGTGCTTCGGCTATCGTTCAGGCGGTGACTAACTATACTGATGCAAAGCTGATAGCAGAGCTCTCATCAGGACTTGGTGAAGCAATGGTCGGCATTAACGAACAGGAAATAAAGCTCATCATGGAAGAAAGGGGCAAATAATGCGTATTGGTGTTCTTGCCCTTCAGGGAGCATTTGCAGAGCATATAGCGAAGCTGAAACAAACAGGAGTTTATGCCTTTGAGATACGTCAGCTTAAAGACATCAGCGAACATTTTGACGGATTGATCCTACCAGGCGGTGAAAGTACGGCTATGCGAAAGCTGTTAGGTGACCTCCATTTGTATGAACCGCTTAACGAAATGATACAGAACGGCTTGCCTGTTTTTGGCACCTGCGCAGGAATGATACTGCTCGCCAAAGAAATAGAGGGAGAGTCCCCCTGCTTCGGAACACTTGATATAACAGTAAAGCGGAACGCCTATGGCAGACAGCTCGGGAGCTTCCGTTGCATCAGTAAATTTGCAGGAAAGGAAACAGAAATGCCGTTTATCCGTGCGCCTTATGCAAAACGTGCCGGAGATAATGTCGTTGTGCTTTCTGGACATGAAGATAAAATAGTTGCCGTACAGCAGGAAAATCAGCTTGCGACCGCTTTTCACCCTGAACTTACCGATGATACGGCTGTTTATGAGTATTTCATCAAAATGATTGAAAACCGCCGATAATAGGAGTATTACAAAGAGGTGCAGAAAAATGTACATTGAGATAGATCATAACAGTCCGGTCAGTGCCTATATGCAGATATATCGGGAATTGCGAAGCCGTATCATCTCGGGAGCATTTGTGTGCGGCGCAAAGCTGCCGTCAAAGCGTGTGCTTGCAAAGGATTGTCTTGTCAGCATTATCACGGTCGAACACGCATATCAGCTCTTGTGTGATGAGGGATACTGTCGTATGAAGCCAAGAAGCGGCTGTTATGTAAAGTATTGTGCCGACAGTTTCTTTCCCGTATCTGACGGGCAAAATGATTCTGTATCACCTGTTGTTTCGGCTGTTCTTCATATTGACAATATCTCTTTCTCAGCAGTTTCGTCATTACTGAGAAAAGTAATTCTTGATTACGGAGAGCGTATTCTCATGAAATCTCCGGCAGGCGGCTGTGCTGAACTTCGTGATGCTATATGCCATTATCTTGCAAGATGCCGCAGCATAAACGTATCCAGCGAACAGATAATCATAGGTTCGGGTGCGGAATATCTGTACGGAGTTTGTATCCAGATGCTTGGCAGGGATAATATGATCGCTCTGGAATCTCCTTCGTATGAAAAGATAAGGGCTGTGTATACGACAAACGGAGCAGTATGTGATATGCTTGAAATGGACAGTGAGGGAATCCGTACCGATGAGCTTGAACACACACAAGCCAAAATACTGCACGTTACGCCGTTCAACAGCTTCCCGAGCCTGATAACCGCATCGGCTGAACGCAGACGTTTTTATCTTAACTGGGCTTCTCAGAGAAATGCGGTCATCATTGAAGATGACTATGACTCGGAGTTCGCTTTGAACGGAAAAGCACCTCAGACGCTTTTTGCACAGACAGCTAACGAGAATGTTATCTATATCAACACATTTTCAAAAACGATAGCACCGTCATTAAGAGCAGGATATATGGTTCTTCCAAAGAAGATATTGAAGCAGTATAACGAAAAAGTAGGATTTTATTCCTGTACCGTTCCGATGCTTGAACAATTTTTCCTTGCGGAATGGCTTGACAGCGGAGAATTCGAGCGCACAATAAACAGGGCAAGAAACAGCATTTTGTCAAAACAGGAGTATAATCAGTGAACTGAAACAGGTGAAAAAAATGAATTTCAAAGTAGAAAAAGCAGTCCTCGACAGCGGAGTAAAAATAATCTTTGCAGTCGTCGAGGGCATAGACAACCATAGAAAAGGCGAGGAATGGCAGGCTTACCGTACAAAACATATTGCAGAGCTGTACGAGGAATACAAGGACTTGGACATTCATTCCGATCCTATCCTTGAGGGCTTCAATATCCTGCACGACAATGTGGGAGTCAAACGAAGAAAAAATATTCCAGCCAGCGAGAATCTTATCAAGCTTCTTGTCAAGCGTCAGGAGGTATTTTATATCAATCAGGCGGTTGACATCTACAACCTTATCTCGCTGGAAAGCAAGTTGGCACTGGGAGCACATAATATCGACAAGACTGAGGGTGACGTGACTCTGCGTTTTACAGTCGGCACCGAACGGTATGTTCCGCTTGGGGCAACAGAACCTACCCCGGTCGCACCTCACGAATACTGCTACTGCGATGATTCAAACGAAGTTCTTTGCCGTCTGGAGATCAGGCAGGTGAATAAGACCGCCGTTGACGAAAATACAACAAACATCTTTTATATCGTTCAGGGCAACGCCGCCACATCCGACGAACTTTTGACCGAGACCGCACAGAAAATAATAGACACTACCACAAAATACTGCGGAGGCACAGGGCGAATCTTTGACCTGTGTAATAATCTGATCTTCTCCTATAATTCTGGATTCCAGACCGGAAGCTACCCGAAACAGATGTTCTGTTGCTTCTTTTTGTCTGTACTCGATAAAATAGGACCGATATGTTTCTATATCGACTTTCAAAAACCGGCACAGCAGGACAGCAGGCGAAAGAACTTTATCATCTGCCGCACTAATCCAAAGTTCTGTCCGGTTACAGGTCGAAAGCAGAACACAGCCCTGAACATCAGGATTTTTTTTGAAATAGGCATACGCTTCTTCCATTTTTCTTTTTGTGAATGAAAATACACTTCTTACATTCAGATCAGCTCTTTTATGGTCAATTCCCGTCATCCATACTGCCATAGTAATCCTCCAAAAAAATAAAAACAGTTACAGCGACAGCATAGACTGCTGCCACTATAGCCGTTTTCCTATAGCTGACTATACATACGTATTTTAATCGTATTTTTTCTTGCAGCAGGTTTTCTGACTCACATTTCCAGAAATTTTTATTTCAGCAGAATATTCACGCCTTCTCAGGTTGCCCCAATGACTGACTTTCGTCACAGAATATTCCTTCCTGTTTACAGCGGCGGTACCGTTCATGATTTTCACATGATTCCCTATTTTCCTGATATAGCATTTTTGGCTGTATCAGGCACTGCAAGATGTGTATTTATTTTTATAAAATTCAAATTAATGTATACCATCTCTGAATTGATTCGTAATTGAATTTTTTTAGATTATAACATGCTTATCCATTATTGTCCAACACTTTTTTCCAATTGCAGATAACAGATAAAAACAATTCCTGAAATCAGGTATTTCTTAATTCAATAGCATGATATAGATTCGGGCAATAATGCTTGGAATATCTGAATTTCCTGTTCCAGATTGAATACAAATCCTTCAAGGCAACACCGCATATATCCCATTTTTCAAAGTACTGCGGTGACAGATATAACATCGTGAAGAAGGCCGATAAGCACAAAAACTGCACTAAAGTGTAAAAAACTCCCCGGAACTGCTCATATGAACAGCTCCGGGGAGTATTATTTGGGGATATGAACTTAGCGAGGTATTATCCCTCAATGGCAATATACGTGTGATTTTCCAGCATCTTTGGCTCTGCCTTCG
>JAEEGL012364005.1_pt1 | contig 32695 bp, 41 predicted proteins | sample 9134231 | NCBI WGS metagenome assembly JAEEGL01 (sample SAMN16246548, study PRJNA631951) | gut metagenome | biome: gut microbiome; feature: rumen; material: fiber-attached | host: Bos | place: Iran: Karaj | collected 2018-10
AAGCTGGACAAGTACAACACCTTCATGCAGGCGAAGATGCCCAGCCTGATTGCATGGTGCCGTGAAAAGAAGCCGGAGGAGTCCGATGAATACATCGAGCAGTGGGCTGCTCAAATCTTCCGCCGCAAGTATCCGATGCGATAACACTGATTTTAGCGCATTTTTCCTTTCGCTAATAAAAGAACTCCTCCGCCCCGAATAACTATAAAGGGGCGGAGGAGTTTCCGTATTATACGCGAAATTTATCTAAATATATTTCCGGATGGTGTCTCCGTCTCCGGCATAAAATTACCGTTTGGATTATTACTATAATCCGCTTGATTGCCACCAAGTTGATCCGCGCGTGATGGCGACTTGCGGGATTCGTGTGACCATCCTTTACGGGTTGACCTATCAATAACACTATTGGAGGATAATCCGGCTGTAAAACTGGATATATTGGTGGTAATATCCTGCAGGTTTGTTTCAAATATATTTCCCCACACGAGCCTGTTTATCAGACTATCCGCACCGTTGGCCAATGACTGATTGAGCCTATTTATATCCGTCCAACTTTCAAGGGCGGATTTACCGGCATCCACTACCTGTTTTACCTGCCCTGCTATTTGTGCGGATTTTTGTTCACCTATATTAAGCCATGGTGTAAGTAATGATGAGTTTGATTTATCCTCCTTATTAAGCCATGGATCGGAAGATGATGTTTTGTTTTGATCCCTATACCTATTTGTGCCAAGGGTTTGTGATTTTGCAAATGTAGTATAAGATTCATACTCGGCCGGGGTATTTGGATTAGGTACATCAACGCCTACCATTAGATTTTTCTTTTCAAGACGATTATCGGCACTTTTTAGTTTTGACATTTGGTTTGCAATATCGGCATCCCAATATGTGGTACGGAGATTACCGGCACTGTCGCTATTTGCATTCGGCAGATCCATATCCGCAATGATAAAATCACCGATACGTTTCATGAGAAATTCATTGTATCGTTGTTCCATTGCAGTACGTACCTTAATAGGAATGGTATATTCCTGCGCAAATCCTTCGTCATTTTTGACTCCGGTATATCCGGATATACTTGCATTTAAATCGATTTCACAATCACGAAGACATATAAGTTTTGAGGATGTTATATATTTATCGCCGGTGTTTTCCACATTACCATTCATTGTATCCACATGAATAAAATTCTGGTCGTATGTTGCAAATTTACCCATTACCGGTTCCTTTGACTCAATTCCAACCGAATCTTCCCTATACTTATGAATGGTATGGATTCCACGGGTATTTGCCGGGAATATATATACATACATATCAAATCTACGAAGATTTGCCGGTACAATTTCCTTATGGAGTTGTTGTGAATAACAAATAGTCCTGTATAGGTCAATCAATGTACCAATACGGTTGTCATAAGCATCGGGAAGACATTTGATATTCATGGTTTTTACCTCAGGTAAAACAAAGGATTCAGTAGTATATTCCGTGCGGTTAAGTATTTCCCCCAAGCCTTCAAGTTCGGTGAAATACCATGGTGAATTTGTATTGATATTTGAAAGGAGATTAATAAAGTCCCTCAATAAATCCGCACGCTCCCACTCATTGTTAATCATAAGGTAGTTCAATGCGGAGTTGGCGATATATACATCCTTATCCCAAAATGTATCCTGTGTTGGTTTTGATGTCTTTGCAAGGTCATGGGAACAATCGATTAATCCTTTGTGAAAATCAAAGAATATACGAAAGTAGAATGTGGATGGATTATCGAAACGATTAAATTTATCCGTAATGGTATCCGAATGTCCACCAGCTCTACGATATGCACGTAGTATATTATATAAGGATTGATAATCCCTATTTCCTAATTGTATCCTTTCAGCCATTATTTCATGAAAGTTTCATTTGATGGCGGATTTATACGTTGAATATCCTCCGCCGAACGACTTAATATATACTTATTATTCCAAACCATATCACCTAAATAATTGAACTCAACATCAACAATATAATATTGACCGGATATTGTTTTGTTTATAATGGCCGATACTTCATCCCCCAGTTTATTATCCGTATCATCCGGTATGGCCGTATTTGAGGTAATGGATGATGTATCCAAATTTTCCGCGGTCTTATTGGCAATATCATACCACCATAGATTTACATGATCCCCCTTTATCAACCCAAGCATTGGAGAATGTATGGTAATCTCTATACATTGGGAATTAATCTTATTGAGAAACATATTTCGACATGCCCGCTGTGAAAGATAATCGAAATCCCCAAACAATTCACCACCATATTGGTATTTCGTGAATATATCATTATGTACATCTCCATCCTGAATAAATGTTGAGGATGCATTCAATTTATCCATGGAATATACCTCAAAATTACAATCTGTAACAAGGGATGATTGTGATATTGGCCTATAGTCGTCAATATACATTGGTGACGATATAAATGCCGGATTATTACTGAATGCCGCTATTTGTTTAAATGGCTCGTTTTCCTCTCTATCCGTCTCTTTAAATGTATTAAAAAGCCATATTTGCATATCCTCATCCGAACATATCTTGTTATATTCGGCAAACAAATCAACAAAATTAATATTATTCCAAAAGTCAATCCACCATGTGAATACATGTTCCTTTTCACCGGCAAACTCAATTTCGGAACTCATAAAATCCGTCACAATCTTATTTGGATTATATATATACCTTTCGTCGGATGTATTATCCACATTGGAACAAAATCCTAATGAGTAATCATTTGATATTTTATCGAATAAATCATATGTGGAGATTATCCCATAAGGCTTCATAACGGAATCAAAAAATTTTGGAACGTAATATGTTCCATAAAAGGTTATCTCATCATCATTGATTTCCGTATGATATACATAGAATGCCAGCTGGATCTTCTTATACGCATCATCAAATGGTGGAAGGATTTGCAAATATAAAACATTATCCAACCCCGGGGTATCAAGAACCTTAATAAATCCAAGGTAATCAGTAATTTTAACTTCTATACGGGGGATTGGGTTACATGTAAGCCTCATACTATTTACCATCTCGAATGTTATGGTAATATTATTGAAACGTAAAAGAGGCACAAACACACCTTCTATATTGGTCTGCTTGGCTATATTGACTCCTTCATCATCAGATTCATTATACTTTGGAACCTCGATGGTAGGAAATTGTAACTTGTGGTCGTGTTTTACCTCTATCATATTAATAAATAATTACATGATTTTCTTTATCAATCTTGAAACGGGTATCTCCGATAACCGCCTCGTTTGCTTTACGTTTTTCAGTTTTTGCCTTTGGTTTCGGTTTACCATCATTCTCCACCAATACATCATTATATGGGTCTTTCATCATGAAGTCATTTATGTTATTGAGATTCGGTATAACAAGCACATCCCCTTCATTAATTTCAAACGGATTTGAAATACCATTGACTTTACAAATGAAATCACCATACATTTCCGTACCATATACAATACGTGAGATAATATCCGGCCGGGCAATATGGGCCTTACTAACAACATATATTGTATATGCAGACCATTCAGGCATCGTAAAAGTCTGTGCCCCGAGATGGATAATATCTTCATCCACGGTATTTGAGAATATTGTGGGTTTATTTTTAAGCAGTGAATTAAGTAGCATCATATATATTTTCTTTCAATCGATAATCCATTAAATATAATAACGATCGAGTATGAACAAATTTTGATATTAAAATGAAAACATTATTCAATATATTTAGACAAAATATATTATCCTCATGACAGAACAAATACGTAATAACGATCCATTCTGGCTTGATGTTCGATTAACGGAAGCAACCGATAGTATTTCCCATATTCTTAAAGAATATTGGAGACATGGGAAAGCTATATCCGATATATCCACCAATGATTCAGATGAGCTTTGTAAAAAGCTTGGTGATGCATTTGATAATATTACGAATATTGCAAAACTTTTTAATATCCCATTATCTAAAATCATTAAAAATTATGAACGAACTGACTCTTGATAAATATCAAAAAGATGCAATCGATTCCCGGGATTGTCCTAATAACCCATTTTACTTTGCACTCGGTTTGACCGGTGAGGCCGGTGAAGTGGTTGACAAACTCAAAAAGTTTTGGCGGGATAAGTATTACACGAATGTCATTGAGATGAATAAGGCCAACTTGGGTACCCGAATCTCCCAAGACGACCTTGTGATTGCTGCTGCCCGCCGGATGTTCACATACGAAGAGCTCGATGGTATCCGCAAGGAACTTGGAGACACCCTTTGGTACATTGCCGCTATCGCGGATAGTCTTGGTATGAAACTCTCCGAGGTGGCATACCAAAACCTATCCAAGTGTAAAAAAAGGGTGGAAACCGGCTCACTACATGGTACCGGGGACGACCGTGAGGAACAATGAACGCCCCGGGTTATCCATTTATGAAGGTGTTTCATTATTCACCATATGATTCTCTCCACCATATTACAGTTTGTTGTACATGGGAGGAATTATGGGGGTTAACTAAACATCTCAAGGAGAATAACCTATATATAGGGGAACAACGCATTATAGGGGAACAACGCATAGAAAATTGGAATTGGTAATAAAATAATATAATCATGAAAATTGCATGTATCGACACTGAAACCACCGGTCTTAATAAGAATACCGACCGAATTATCCAGTTATCCTGCAAAGTATTTGACAGCGAAACCGGCGAACGGCTTGATTCACTAAATGAATACATCCTTCCATCCGGCATGTGGAAAATCAATCCCGATGCCCAAGCCGTCCATAACATTTCAGAGGAGTTTATCAAGGAACACGGAGTATCGCTCCGTCAGGTGTTTCCAAAATTCATGGAGATTATTGGTGACTTACCCATCCTCACCTATAACGGAAGTTCCTTCGATATCTGCTTTTTACAGAGGGAGTTTGAACGCGAAGGGTTGGATGCCCAATTTGAAAAACATGAATTTATCGATTCATTTGACATTGAACGCCGCGTAAACTCCAATAAGCTTACGGATGCATACCGACGTTACTATGGTAAGGATTTCGATAACGCCCATGACTCCAGCGCGGATGTAGACGCCACCATCGATGTGTATATGGCGCAGATCAAGAATCACAGTACAGCAATCAACGCGGAGACCGGTGTCGAGGTCATTAAAGAATCCAATGAGTATGTCACCGGCATGATGCAAACCTCCCCGGAAGGTTTTGTATATACCGATAAGGACGGTGTACTTCGCTTCCGTATCGGTAAGTTCAAAGAATATCCGGTAGTACAGGTCTGTAAGGAGAATCCCAGTTATATCAAGTGGCTATTCACTCCAAACAATGGTGATAATATATGCACCAACCTTACAAAGAATGCCATTAGGACGGCATATTATGCAAATTCGAATAAATAAGGTATAAAATTTTGCCGGCTTAATTAAATTTGAATATGGGTTCCATATATTAGATTGAAAATTTCAATGTTTAACTTTTAATACGCAAAGTATGAATCAAAGCAAACGTGTTGTATCAAACAACGAAATCAATCATTCCCTAAAAGTTCTCAAAAGAGTCAAACAACTCGGTAGTGAAGGTATCCCCGGTTTCGAATGGCCATCTTCGGCGAACGGCCAACGCCGTATTCGAGAAACCAGTAATGCCACCCGCGGCAAAACCATCGCAGAATCGTTTGCATGTGAATATGGTGTTCGCAAGGTATTCGGCGCCAAGGAGAATGTTGACCGCCTGCAGGCAATCACCTGTAAGGAACTCAATCCCGGTGATGTGGTTGAACTACGCATTCTCTCGATAGACAAGAAAAATGTCACTTTCGAACAGGACGCCTACAAGGAGACTATCGTTTCCACGGTGAACCTCTACCAGTATCCGAACTTTAAAAAGTTCATCCCTAAGGATCCTATCAAGGTCAAGGTTATGTCCAAAGACCTCAATAAAATCTACGTGGATCCCTTCCAGCCCATGGTGGACGACTTCGTGAAGAAAATCACCGAACGTATCGGTATTCAGGCCAATGTGAAGAATCCTATCACTACCCGGGTCACCGGACTTCGTCACATCACTGGAGCCGGTTATATCGGTAACATTCGCATCGACAATGTCTCCGATTTCTGCGGTAAGGATGTGTATATGCCCGCGTTTATCCCCGGTTCCCAAATCACTCTCAATATAGAGTCCGACTTCAAGAAATGGGACGGTAAGGATGTGGATACATTCATCACCAACCTCGCTGTGAAACCCGGTACGACCAATATCACTGTCGCCTGCTCCGCCAAGGAGTACCTCCGATTCCTCGGTAACCTCAACACCATCCAAATGTTCAAGGATTACTGTGAGGACAATAAGGCATGGAAGACCCAGACCACGATTACCCGTGAAGGTAACATCACCGGCGTGTGCCGCACCCAAAACAAGACCGGCGTATTTGTGGAAATCCCGAGTATCGGTGTTACTGGTATGGTTCCCGTTGCCAAGGAGGAACTCACCAGTTATCACACCGGCCCATGCCATGTGAGAATTGTTGGATTTGACGAGTTGGTACGATACAACAAGGAGGTTGGACAGATGCAACATGTCGAGCCCTATAAAATCGAAAACGACATCCTTCGCAAGGTTAACGTCAAATGTACACTTGATTTTGTATTGCCCAAGACCGGCAAGCCCAAGTCGTCCAAGAAGACGTCGTAAAACCTACCATGACCAAATAAAAAACCTCCAGTCGGAGGTTTTTTTTATTTTACATATGGAAGAAAATCAAAATCAATATTATTATATGTAAACGTTACATCAAAGGTATCAGTTTGTCGTTCAACCTTGTCATATGAGAACTCCAAACCGGAAATCCCATTAAATTCCGGTTGTTTCAAAATCATACGGGATACCGGTAAACTATTTTCATCCAAGAAAATAACATCAAATATTTCACTTTCATTAGACCTATATAGTTCAGGTTTCATGTATCTATGGAAGATACTTTCGTATAGCATGAAGTAATTGTATAGGCCTTGGTTTTGCCGGAAGGTCACCGTGAAAGTATTACTTATTTTTGTAAGAATATTTTCCGAAGAAAGGGTTACGTTAGGATGATCCGGCTCGATATTGATTCTACCATGAAGCCGACCATTTTCTTCAAGTGAATTATGGGATACCTGTTGTTGTTCAACAATAAGATTCTCAATAGCCGGTAATGTGATTCCCTTAATGGATTCATTGAGATAATCAATTGAATTAGTAAATACGCTTGGATTCTTGGCGAGTATGCCATCATATTTTTTACGTACAACTTCAGGGATATATTCCTTTGGAATTAGAAATCTAAATTGATCAAACCGTGGGGCAAGACTTAAATCCATATCAAAAATTTTTATTCGTCCTATTAAAAATACCGGTATCCATCAATATATTTTATTGAAATGGTATAATCTTTTAAACTTTATATGTATGTCAACCAAGTTAAAAAATTCATCAACAATTACCTGTATATTGATTGAGGCGATAATATGCTGTACACTGAGTATACTAAAAGTCGCGGAGATCGGAATATTTACCAACATATCATGGTGGTGGGTGGCCAGCCCATTATTGATATTACCGGTATTATGTATGTTAAACAAATCAAAAAATTCCTCAGTAATTGCTTGCATATTGATTGAGGCGATAATATGCTGTACACTGGGTATACTAAAAGTCGCGGAGATCGGAATATTTACCAACATATCATGGTGGTGGGTGGTCAGCCCATTATTGATATTACCGGCATTATACGCCCTTTATACATTGTGCAGCATCCTTGGTTTGCTTCTTATTATCTTTGTTAATTGCATATGTACGATATTTGAATAAATCATATCATGAGAACAATTGATGATGTTAGAACATCCCTCAAATTTTATGAGGGTGAACTGCAGCGGGAATCCGGTATTAAACGCGACCATTTTATTATTACCGGTGGTAATTTAAGTGTAGTTAAAAAAGGTAACGGTCCAACCGGACAGTATATATTGGATAAAGGTACTCCGGTTCCAATGGTATGGGAGACCGCAAAACGGAAACTGGCGGAATTTCAGGAAAAATGCGGCGATAATATCAGACTTGAGATAATCAAGTATAGTGATTGGCTTCTCAAAAACATAGAGGAGTGTAAAAAACTTATGGAGTGTATGCAAAATTCCATGTCAGGGAATCCGGCGGAGTCCGCTTCGGAGTCCAACTCGGAATCCCCGCGGAAATCCGCTCCGGAATCCATGTCAGGGAATCCGGCGGAGTCCGCTTCGGAGTCCAACTCGGAATCCCCGCGGAAATCCGCTCCGGAATCCATGTCAGGGAATCCGGCGGAGTCCACATCGAAATCCTATCCGGTGGAGATGTCATGTCAATCATGTCCATACGAAATAAAAACATGTATGATTTGCCGGTTTGCCGTCGGAATCAATATGAAGGTTTTCCCATGGGAGGTTATATGCGATGCACCTATTAAGAAAAATTAATGGTATTAATTTATATTGCATAGAAAAATACCAAAAATATCTGTTAATATTGCCCGAAGTCAGTTTATATCTGTATAAGATTAAAAATTATACACAATGAAAGATATTCCTGCAAATTTAAACGAGGCCAAAGCAATATATGGCGAGATGGTGAACAGCATTGTAACAATTAATCGGAACAATTCAGTCACCAAGGATTATAATTCCCTTTTGGAATTGGGCAAAAAAGGCCTTGAATACGCATTCAATAACGTAGATCCGAATCTTGCCGGTTCATTTACGGAACGTGCCGCATGTTGGATTAGCAAGTATGTGCGCGAAGGAAAATTAACCAATAATGGTGATGTCATTCTTCCGGCGCCACCGAAGCTACCTAAAATCCGTGTAAAAGTAGGTTAAAACATATTTTTATATCATACATAAATATGAATCAAGACATTCGATTTAAAAAACCGGTGACGGATCGTGAGCGTGAGATGTATGCACGTATGTACACCCCGCTTGTTCACAAAATCGCCACCCAAAACAAAAACAAGTCCCCGCTACCTTATGAGGATCTTATTTCGTTCGGGTTTGAGGGATTGGTTGACGCCATGAATACGTATGACGAAAACTCCGGAAAGACATTTCTTCAGTATGCGGCGTATCGTATCTTTTATTTCATTATGAACGGTACGAATCGTGAGGGACATATAGTACAGTTTTCCGATTACCAGCAGAAAAAAGCTCGTAAAGCGGGTCGTCCGACATACCTATATCAGTCCATTAGTTGTAACATCGATGCTGATGGTGATGAACATTGGAATATTCCGGAGCCGTCAATTAATCCTGAGACAATTAGTGTTGAACAGGCATTGAACGATGTCCGTGCATTTGTTTCTGCACGTTTCTCTGCAAGGGATACTAATATTTTCTTCCTAACATTCGGGTTAGGTGAGCAGGAGGATATGCCACGCGTAAAGATTGCCAAATTATATGGTATATCCAGCGCGGCAATCACATACATCAATCAACGGGTTATTTCAGCAATTCGGGAGGACTCCGTACTCCGTGAAGAACTGGAGGAACTATTGTAACACATAAACTAACAACAATGAGTATAGTGCAATTTCGCTGGGTTAATCCCAAGACGGACAAAACCCATATTATTGGTCAGTTTGAAACTGATTGGAAGTTCCTTGTTGGGGAACACTTCCACTTTTGGGGTGGGGAGAATAAGGTACAGGATGTACAAATTCATCTTGATAAGGATATATGTGGTATTCCTGCTGGCCAGTTATCTGTAACTCAAATAGTCACAATCCTACCACTTTGGAATCTTCAGGAATTTGGATATACACCGGAAAGTGTATGGGGTGATACCGATGTGGTTGGAGAATATGACGAACCCAAAGAAACATTATCACAAAAAGCAAGTCTAATCTAAACATTAATAATATGATTTACGAAAAAATTGACAGTTTAATTGCTGGTGCCATGACATTGACGACCAAAATGATGACACTGCACGGTAAGGACTCCCAGCGCCATAAGGACGCAGTGCGTTCGCTTAACTTCTACCGCGAGGTCAAAACCGAATTGACCAATGCTACTAAGGGTGACGAGAAGAACCCCGGTATCAAACTCCCTAATGATGAAGCCGAGTTGGCCATCCTCGAGGCTATGTACGACAAGCGTAAGTCGGCCATCAAGAAGTTCGAAAAGGCCGGTAACGACCCGCTGGCCATTGAGGCTATCGAGACCAACAAGTATGAGATGTCCATTTTGGAAAGTTTCCTTCCCAAGAAGACAGGTGCAGATGAGGTGATTGAGGAAACCAAATGTGTCATCAAGACCTTTGTGGAACTGAAATCTATTGAGGATCCATCGTGGAATGGTTTGTTGATGCCTCATATGAAGCACATCATTGCCAAGGTCAAGGAAAAGTATCCGGACGCCGAGAATGGTGTCATCGCCGCTGTAGTGAAATCCTACAAGTAACCCATTAAAACCATCATGATTCTTTAATATATTCTATAAAGAAACTTAAAATCTATGATTATACGTAAAAAATATCGCGTGGAGATGGGACATATTGTCCGTAATTGCTCCTCCAAGCGTTGCTCCCATTCGATGCACGGTCACAGTGCGGTCATTGAGGTTCTCCTTCAGGGTAAGCACCTCGACCATGCCGGTATGCTCTATGACTTCGGCTTGATGAAGGGTACCGTCAAACAATTCATCGATATGTTTGATCACTGCTTCGTCTTCTGGGACAAGGACGATCCGGATTATATCAAGGATATCCAGCATTGGAGCGATCGTTGGATTGCCCTTCCATTCAATCCCACTGCGGAATTGCTCTCCTTGTTCTTCATGGACGCCATCAATTTCATTATCAGTCACACTACCATGCTCAATGGTGAGGATGAAGACCTTGTATGTACCGGTGTTATCTATCATGAGACTGAGTCCGGTTATGCCCAGTGTTGTCTCAAAGACCTCGATACCATGTGGGATAGCAACAACTTATTCCGTTTCCAGTTGAGTGATGCCGTGAAAGAGGATATCAGCCAAGATCTTGCTCTCCTGATTTCCCGGAAATCAGGACTTCTGATTACGGGCACTGGTGTCCGTATTAATCCGGGGTGCACACCTTACAAACAGGTAAACGCCAATCCTACCGGTCAACCTAATGACTGGAGATAAAAACACTTTAATACAATGAGTAAACATAGTGAAATTGACTTAACGGTCCCCGTAAAGAACCGTACCAAGAAGAATGACGACTACAAACGTCCTTGCGACAAACTTAACATCGTCGACCTATTTGTTTCCCTTCAGGGTGAAGGTAAATATGTAGGTGTACCAAGCCTCTTCATCCGGGTTTCCGGATGTAACCTCCGCTGTTGCTTTAAGAACTCCATCTGTGATACGGCATACTCTTCATTTAATCCTGAAAAGGGTACATTCACCAAGGACGATGTCGTGGCCAAGTTGATGGAATCCAACGTAACGGATATTGTCATCACCGGCGGTGAACCATTGATGTTCCGTGAGGCCTTGGATGACCTTATTGCGTACATCAGTATGGTAACAGATAATGACTACTGCATTACTGTGGAAACCAATGGTACATTCCCACCCCTCGATAGTACTATTGACCTCTATAGTATCTCGCCGAAGTTATCTACTTCATTACCAATTCCTGGAAAAATTTATGAGTATTCCATATCAGCCAAGGATGCCACAATGCAACTCCCCGGTAACAATGTTTGTCACAAATCCTTCAGTGAAAATGAGGTTGCCAAACTCAACGAAATACGTCACAATCCGGATGCAGTCGCCGCATTAACCGACATGGCGGACTTCCAGTTGAAGTTCGTATATTCGAACAACGATTCCCTTAAGGATATCGATAATTTTCTTGAGGAACTCCGTGAGCGTGGCGTCAATTATGTACCCAACGATATCATGCTGATGCCGGAAGGTTCAACCAAAGAGCAACTCGAGAAAATCCAACTCGAATGTGCCAATGTATGTATCGAACGTGGGTGGCGATTCGCAGATCGTCTCCATATTCGTTTGTGGGGTGACAAGAGAGGTGTATAATTACGCCCAAAACCATAAGTAAAGGCTCCAATAGGGGCCTTTTATTATTTAATGGAAATAAATTAAATATGCAGTAAATCATGATAGACCTTCGCTATTATCTAACCAATACTGTAAATGAAGCAGTCGCCAATAGTCAATTTCAGGAGGCCATGGATACCATCCAAAACTACTTCAAAAAGAATAAGATTTATGTCCGTAAGGATATAAGTAATCTTACCGTGGAAGGAATCAAATATTACGGATACTTCGCTTATTCGTGTCAAACCATGAAGGGTGTGTATTTCCTTTGGAAACAAGGACAATCAACAGATCTTGATGGTGTAATGTTCACCAACGATGCAGCAAATATTTTATTTTTACTCACCAATGGTGGTAATTGTAAATTCGATATATGTTGCAATGTTAATGGTATTCCCCTCGTCCAGCTCCTTCCCATGGTACGTGATGTTATGGTTGGTAAGACCAAAATGAACGAAAATGATATCCGTAAGTGGTTTGCAGAGCACCAGCTTTATGAGTCATTACAAGAAGGCACCGGTTTTTTCGTAATTAACGAGGACAACGTCGCGGCCCTTAAGAAACAACGCGAACTCCTCCGCCATCGTATTCATGACTGGAATAAAAAAGGTAAGGATACCACAAGCCTTCAGGCTGAGTTTAATGAGATAGACCGCCAATATCAGGAGGCAAAAGTATCCGTTCGCTCTAAAGTATCCGTTAATGTTGAAGGTGATAAGGACGAATACCGTGCACAGGAGGAAGAATATGAACAACGAGCTACTCCGGAGGAACGTTTCAATGATATGGAACACTATGTAAGTATGGTGATGAAGGGTCTCCAACCAAGCGTGCTTATCTGTGGTGCCCCGGGTGTTGGTAAGACCTATCGTGTTATGCAGAAGGTGAAATCCTCTGGTCGTAACTTCAAGGTCATCAAGGGTAAAGAAACCGCCTTGGCATTCTACATGGATCTCTTCCATTTCCGTCATAATGGTGATATCCTCGTATGTGATGACGCCGATGATGTGTTGACCGATGATACCATCACCAACCTCATTAAAGCAGCAACTGACTCCAGTGACGAGCGTATTATCAGCTATGGTACTTCAAAACCTCCAATTATGTCCGAAGAGGAATTTATGGGATTGCCGGTGGAAGATCAGAACATCTGCGGAACAATTATGGCCGGTGGCAAGGAACTCCATACCTATCCGAAATCATTTATCACCAACGGTTCCCTCATTATCATCACTAACCGTAACGCCGGTCAAATTGATACGGCCGTCCGTAACCGTGGTCTTATTTGTGACCTTGCATTTACCGTGGAAGAGTGTCTTGGGTTGGTTAAGAGTATCATGCCAGCCATCATGCCAAACAAACTCTCCGTGGATGCCAAGTTCAAAGCTCTCAAGTACCTCGAAGACCTTGCTTCCGGCAAGTCGAAGATGGAAATATCCATCCGTTCATTCGTTACTGTGGCCAAGGTATTTGAGGATGTGGATGATGATGTTCAGGCCGAACGTATGATTAAGGAACAAATGCGACTCCAATCGTTGCGTGGCGGGAAAAAGTATTGATAATCAATAAGTTATATATTTCTACTTTCACTCAAACTCAAACTTTTAAGCCTTATCTGTTATTCATGGTACCCATATACCCATAAAACACAAATCTAAAGGCTCCAACCGGAGCCTTTTATTATTATAAAAGAATCAAATTTATAATCATGGAAACAGGTCCAACTGGTGTTATACCAAAATCATATCATATTAACGGCAATCAACCAATAATTAATGATACAGCCTCATGGGAGGATGAGATTGATATGCAGTTTATGCAAAGTATCATAAATTCCGTTACCCAATCATGTGTTCTCCCTAATCCAATTCCTCTCGAACGTATACCGGCAATTATATTGGATGCTGCTGGGTATTTTTGGGAAAATGATGATAGTGCAGTGGAGCAACGTTTCTATTTCATTCCAAATTCCGAGCTTTGTAAAGGTAATACATTCAATAAGATAATCCAGCTACCTGTACAAATTATGGGCGTTCAGGGTTGTTATCGGTCTTCCGAGACCATGTACGGTAACCTTGGCGATTTCTCCATTGAACGTATGATGATGTCATCATATGCCACCTTCGGTGGTCTTGGCAGTATAGGTGGTGGTGTTGGCGGATTTAACGCCATAGATGGTGCCACCGGGTTTAAACTTTCCGATGTGGTTGTTGGTATGTATGAAATTGATACATTCAAACAAACATTGGAACCTACACTTTCATATAACTTTAATGAATATTCCAAGAAACTCATTATTCTTGGTGATAGTAAGGGTTCAAATATAGTTATTGATGTATGGAAAAGGGTACGTTTACAAGACCTATATAACAGTCACATGTTCAGACGTTATTGTATATGTAGTGTAAAAGCTGCCCTTGCTCAAATATATGGTACATTTACATTTAAATATCCTGGTGGTGTTGAGATTAATGTATCCGCATATTCTGATCCTGCGGCTGAGGAACTTGAAAATATTAAGGAATGGATCAAAGAAAATCATGCAGCGGATTATTTCTATCAACCAAATACAGTTTAAGAATTATGGGAGCACCAAATAGATTTGCCGGAGGATGTAAAACAAAAGAACGTCAATCATCCACATCCACCCAAACCAATAGATTTTCAGGTGGGTGTACGTGTAATAATACCTCTAAAAAACAGATCCCGGAAAACACACAATATGTTACAGATGTTCATTGGTATCCAGAAAAAAGTACGTTGGTGATAGAGAAAAATAACCACAAAAATGTCGTGGTTGATCTTTCTGAAATCATTCCGGATGAACCGAATGAACCGACATTGAAGGATGATATCAAAGTACTTGTTTGGAATCCGAATACAGAACAATATAATAACCTTAAGATTGCGGATAAGGGCGATGTATATACAAATGCATTACAAAAAATCGTGGCAAATATAGGGTCATATGATGGCCCTGTTATGACCAATAATGTTCGTAAGATTGCCCAACAAGTAGTGGATGAAAACTTGGTATGGAAAGAGTGGGATGATACGGATCCGCAAAGTTAATATTTTAAAAAACCGTTTATTTATTATTAAATAAAATCAAAAAATATTATATATGAAATCGCTTCAAGAACATCTTACCGGCGTATTGGAATCCAACACTCCAAAATCCAAGCAGAAAACACCTTGTGTTTATAAAGGTAGGACAATAACATATCGACCCGGTCTATCTCCCGACAGAGAATGGAATGAATTTAGTAAGTCTCACAAATATGGTGAAATCTATGACGAGGCCACTTTTGCATTCAACTATGATACCAATACGTTGGAAGTGGAATGTCCCAACTGGAGAGCCACACGTATGGCTCATTATAATTTCAAACTGAAAAGTTCCTCATTTGAGGAGTATAATATCAAGAACATGGATATTACCCCTCAGGACTTCAATTTCTACAACCAACGTGGTGACCTTACCCAAATGATTGATGTGTTGAATATTGCATGTTGGGTTTTTAACAATTCCCCGGAACCATTGTTTGACGAATAAAAAAACCATATAATATGAAAGATCTTTATTCATATATGTATGAGGTGTATGAGGTAAAAACCTCACCAAAACTCCCAAAACTCAAATCTGGTAGATATAATGCCGGTAATGCAAGAATTAATGTGGAAACCGGTATGGTAACCATTACAGCCCCTGGATATGTATCATTGGAAACATATACCTTTAAGATGAAACCCAAGGACTTCATTACACTAATTCAGGCAGTTAAGGATGGTAACACGTTCGAACAGGACTTCAAGATGATTGGTAAATCCCGGGACTGGGATTATCTCTCTATAGATATCGATCCTCGGTTTAACATAATTATCATGAAAAATCATCCAAAGAATTGGAATTGGTCATATCAACAAAGCAACATATCACTGTCCGGTTTCAAGGATACGATTGATGAAATGGTTGAAACCATATAAAAACAAAAAACAAAAGAATTATAAAAGACCTTAAAGACATACTTAATGAATCCCTCGATCCCACCAATGTCATTAATGAATCAAAGATGAAGGCCGAAGGCCCATTCTATGATGCCGGGGAAACCCAACATATGTCCGTAAGTGCAAACCAACGTAACGTTGGTCTTTATACATTATATGACGTCTTCATTGGGAGTGTGGACATCATTGAAACCAAGGATATCGAGGCATACATGATGGATTGTGGATACAAGCAAGCCACCATCGATGCAGTTACCGGCCTAAAACCCGGATATAGTTATTCACAGGGTAACGAATATATTTGGACATGCCTCGAGGCGTGTTAAAAAAACCATAATAGAAAATGAAAGACCTTAAAGATTCTCTTAATGAACAACTTGGTCAGGTAAATGAGAATAAGTTATCCGCTGACAAAACAGCCAAGTTTACCCAAGGTAACACAGAGGTGGTTGCCCTTGATATTCCAAGTGGCAAGAAAATTTTTACCATGTATGATAATGAGTCCGGTGAAATGGACGTTATTAGTACTGATAATATTATTGAATACCTTGATTTCTACGGTGTTCCTGAGCAGGAATCCAATAGAATTAATAACCTTGATGTTGGTGAGGTATGGCAGAATAAGTGGCATACTCTATGGATTCGTATTAAGTAAATGCGGCCACTATACACATACATCGAAGAATCCCTCAAGAAACTCGGCAAGGGTGAAGAGGGTACGGTTTATGACCTTGGGGATGGCCGGGTTAAAAAGGTCTTTTCCCGAGGCCGTGTGCCAATATCCTACCAGTTACTCAAGTCGGCAACCGATATGGGAGTCATCTATGCCCTTCCAAAGGTATATGAGATAGGTGAGGATTATATCATCCGTGAGAACTGCACACCCAACACCCCCAAGTGCAAGGAGTACTATAAACTATCCCAAACAAGTCCATGGGTAGGTCATGATAGTGCTATGCGGTTGGTACTGGATGGTCACTACTGGTACGATGCAGACAAAAATTGTACTTGCACCAATATCCGTGGAATCATTCGTGGAAAGATGAATGATGTCATTGAATGGCTTGCATGTCTCAAGTATGAACTCTCCCAAATATGTGGAGACCGTGCCGGGTTGGGTGACTTCGCCCTTAAAAACCTTGGGGAGACCAAGGATGGAAGAGTGGTGATGTTTGATTTTTAATTTCAAATTGTATTATTATATATAATAAATGCAACAAAATTCAACACAATGAAGACGTTACAAGAACACCTAACCGAATCTATTTTGCTTGAAAAAACAAAAGAAAACATAACATTTACTTTAAGTGATTTGATGCATTATAGTGTATGGAATGCAATAGAAGATGTTTACGAAGACAGCATTATAGAAGATTTGTTTGATACTTATGGCAGCAATAAAAAAGATATACTAAATGTAAACGGATATGAAGTTAAATGTGTATTAAGTAACAATGATATAAAATTTACATTTTTATTCAACAAACCACTTGCTGACCAAATAAAAGTCATAAATGACATCGTATATACTCTTACAGAAACTACTGGGAGTATGTTAGGGCACGAGAAAGATATAAAAAACATGCTTAAAAATTTATGATACAAATTTTATGGATGCCAATGAAAAATCCATTCTCCCATCCATTAAGGTGTAGCGACGAGTATAATAGGGAATAAAATCTCGCGTCTAATAAGCGAACTCCCATGTCCCTAAATAACTACAAAGGGCATGGGAGTTCTCCTTTTATATCGCAAATAAACCGGCTAAAAACCGGTGTTTATGAAGTCATGAAGTCTTCGAATTTCATCATAGTCTTGAGATGGTTCTCTCGGTGAAAATTTTGAAGAACATATTGTTTTGTTTTGCAAATTCAGCAGCAGCCCGCCACTTGGATATGTTCCGTACATACTCCACCCATGCGTAGGAGTCCCGTGGAAGGGTCGGATCCGGTTGACGTGTTTGATTATATGGTTTAATTTCCACCAGCATGGTGGTAATTCCCTTGGATGGGTCATTTGGATCATTATATACATCCATCACATAATCCGGATAGTATGTGTGGTGTTTTCCATCCTGCAGGTTAACGTAGTTGATACCTATACATTCGGATCCCCAACGGACAACCCTTGGTGAACGTTCCAGCCAATAAATAAAATCCTTCTCATATGAAGACCGGTAGATTATCGGTCGTGTCTTTTGGGATTCATATAGTTTACGACAGGATGCCGGATTGATTTGACCGCCTTTGTATCGTTGACTGGGGCGTATCTTTTTTATATCGTGGTGCATGTTAATTTTTATGTGTATTCTTTTATATATAATTGTAAATAACAATAAAATTTTTATACAATGAATAGAATAGATTCACTGGGAATTTATGTCAATGGTGAATTTGCCGGTGTGAACAATGAGCTTACCATGGAATTAATTGAAACATCCATTAATAAGGGTGTTGAAATTAACGCCGGACGTAAGGAGGCGATAGCAATTGCCTTTGGTAGTATCTGGTTGGATGGATACATTGTCGGTTGTGGTGCAACTGACGAGAACGTCATTCGTACCTTGAAGGAGTCTATCGAAAAGTATTTTTTTGTATAGATTATGACATTAAAAGATAAGAATGACAAAATATCATTATCATAAAAATTAATTAAAACATAATAAATTATGGCAGATATCGATTTTCTTTCCACTATGAACCGCAGTAAAAAACGCGCTGCAGCCAATTCCCTCCGTGGGGTTCAAAAGTGTCTTAACTGTAACCTTTTTGGTACTTGTTACAAGGAAAACCAACGAGTAATGACCATTCGGGCCAACCATAAAGGCAATGGTTTTCTCCCTAAGGACGCCAGGGATTCACCTGTTGAAATATGTGAATATCATGAGGGCCGTAACGAAAAGGGGAAGTTCTATCCGAATTATGATATGAATAAATAAACCATAACCATATGAATATCAAACAAATAAACAGTCTCATAATCAGAATTGAATCCAATAAAAAAATTCAGGATTTTACGGAAGGATATGTGAATTATAATACCGGTGAATGGTTATTTGACCACGGTTTCAATACTCCTTGTGAAACATTTTTCAATAGGGTCGATGCTCCTACCGATCATCCGGATTGGGAGGTGTGTGAAAATGGTAAGTTCTGCAATTATCCGGACATTCTCATCATACGTTATCGATTCGCCCGTCCGTCCTACATACAGGTGCTGGAATGGTTTGAGGAGAAGTTCAATGCAAAGATTGATATCACATCAACCAAAATCACCGTCAAAAATCTACACATTCCTCATGGGCCTGATAGTCATTATGTGGAAAGCTGGGAATATATTGTAACTGAATTTCCGGCATCAGATCCGGTATTCCTTGCAGGTCAAACCATGAATATGATTCTCGACCGGTTCAAATTACTCGCAGGGCCGTTCATGGTAAATGATGTAATCAATGAGGCTGAATAGAACCGCCATATAACAAAAAAGGGTCTCCGAGAGACCCTTTTCTTTTTGTATTGGTTGGATTATTTGGATACACCAACAATCTTATCAACCTGTTCGGGGGATACATCATCAGCCTTTACGTCCTTGGAGTCTTTTGCATCGGCATTCGGGGAGCCATCCTTTTTTTGTTTGTTTACCTCATCCTTCTTTTCGTCATCCTCCTTGGAAGCCTGACGGGTAGGTTCGAGACCAAGGATATTGGTGAAACCATATTTGGTTGAAAGGTCACGAATCTTATCAAGGGCTTCCGTGTTGGAATCTGGTTTGTCCGGAAAAAGAAGGTCTTTGGCCTTGTCGGTCTTTTTGGTACCTGCCTTATCAAGGTTTTCCTTGTTAAGCTGAGCCATATATGCATCGAACTTATCCGGGGAGGTCTTACGCCATGCCTTACATTTATCGTCAATATTAATCACTTGGTCGTTGGTTGGGAGTCCAGGAATTTCACCCTTATTTTCAATCATGGTTTCGTTGAGATATGTATAAAGGGCTTCCATGGTACGTACCTTACCATTGGCATCGAAACAGCAATTATAGATGGCATTGTACATGCGTTCCATTTTTACCTTTTCAACGTTGTTGGTGGTTGTGTCCATAACGAACTTGATATACACAAGTCGTTCCTTGCAGATGGTTTCCATATCGGAACCTTGCTCGGCTTCCATTACCGGAGCCGGTTTCTTGGTTTCACAAATACGGGTGGTCGTCCATGGTGTACTGACAAAAGATTCGTTTTTCTCATCCTTCTTTTTACCCTTCTTATCTTTCTTGGTTGCTTGACGTTCCTCGTAGGACTGTTTCATCTTCATAAAATCAGCCTTCGAGATGCTGTTACCTTTTTTATCATAGTATGACTTGGTCCTGAATGTCTTACTACCACGTTTATAGGTACGTTGTTTGTACTTGGTACTTGGATCTTTCGCAAGATCATCCTTGTTACTGTAATCCAAATCCTCTATATCATCATCATTATCAACACGTTCGTCATCTTTCTGTGGGTCATCTTCCTCTGTTTCCGTGTTGGTATTCTTTTGGGTATCCGGTTCAGTTTTGTCTTTACCATCATCGTTGGTGGATTCATCCCCGGTAGGTTCATTCCCATCATTTTTAGACGGTTCAAGGAGGTTAGGATCCTTATCATTAACAGTATTTACTGTTTTTATAAAACCATCATTGGTAATACCTTTTTCAGATTTCCATTTTTCAAGGTCTTCATTGGAAATTTTTTCGGTACTTTTTTCAACCTCATCAGCCATTTTTTGTTCATCCGGTGATAAAGATTTTTTCGATAGTTCATCAAGTTGTTTTATTTCATCGGCCGATGCGGATCCATTTGCGGATTTAATCATAAGTTCAAGGTTGGCCTGATGTTTTTCCTTGTCAGCCCCATCCGGTAATGTATTAATGGCGTTTTCATATGCCATCATACGTTTTAATGCATCATTCTGTTGGGATTGGATTTCATCAACCTTGTCATCCATTTGTTTTTTCTCTTCAGTATCCCAATCAAAATCATCAAAGTTGATTTTGGTTGTTTTTGACCCGGAATCCGTGGATTCCTGATCTTTTTCTTTAAACCCAAGTTTTGCAAGCAAATATTCTTGTTTTGCTTTTTCCCTTTCAAGTTTTGCTTTCATTCTATCTGATTTTGCCTGCATACGTTCATTGCGTAGTTTTACAAGTTCTGTATAAATACCTGAAATATTCTTAAATACATTAAGGGCAGCAGTTGAACCAACTACACCAAGGACACCACATACAAGCAATGTGCCGAGAAATTCATTAATCATTTCAGGTTCATTTTTGGATTCGTTAATAAATCCCTTGCCGAAATCAAGTTGTTTCATATGTTATATGTTTTATTATCTCTACAAGTAACGTGTGGAAGATTATTATAAAAATAATAAATTCAAGTTGAATATATGCCAAATAATACGCAAAATAATATCCCTAATAGTAATAATCTATTTGAAATCTTCAAATCCAATATCAAAAAGATTGAGGAGATTCAGGATATTGTAATTAAAGGCAAGGTTAATAAAAAGACCGTTAAGGTCATCAAGGATTCTGCTGATATTTTATTACAATCGGCTGATATCATGTATAATACTCTTAATGAAATCGTTAAAAAAGATTTATCAATCACGGATCAATCCATGAACTCAATAAAGCAACTAACCGGTGCCATTCATGGGATATATCTAATGATTGATGAGATTGCGAAATTAAGAACATTACGGTTAATTCATTCCATTACCATAACCGAACTACTTACATTATTTATGGCACGACTAAATGAATTTTTAGTTGTTGCATCACTTGTACCAAAATCAACCATTGAGAATGACTCAATTACAATATCATCAATTGGAGCCTTAATGATACGCATGGCTGAGGTTGTTGATGCTTTGGCTACGATTAATTTTGTAAAATATAGACAGGCAAGAAGAGGTGTTGAACGTTTAAATGAGGTATTATTTGGAAGTAAAAAACATCCTGGTATAATGGATATTATGAAATCCATTGGTAAACCTAACTATAACAAATCCATACTCATTGGTGTGGTCGCATTAGGATTATTAATGGATGCCATAAAGAAAATCGGAAAAGTTCTATTTTTCCTTGGTTTTCTTTTACCAATAATTGCCCTGTCAAAAATAGCAATCAGTATCATTAATGTTGTTATTAAAGGACTTATTAGGACATTTACATTCGCCAGCAAACATATGGGACGAATTACTAAAGGTTCTTTGGCATTGTATCTAATATCGAATAGTATAGCATTATTTGTTATCAACTTGGTTTTAATGGGTGCAATTGTGATGCTTGGATATAAAATTACCGGTATCACAATATTAATGGTAATGGCTGTAATTGGATTAATGGCATTACTTGGTTTGGCTTCTAAAATTATTAGAAAAGGAATCCGGGTCATTAAACATATGGCATATGCTGTAATGCTTATATCCATGACTGCATTGTTATTGGCATTGCTTGGACAATTTGTAACTGTAAATTTTGGCGGATTCCTGATGGTTGTCGCATATATGGTTGCCATAGTAGGATTATTCCTCCTATTAAGTGTTGTTGGTAAACCAATCAAGTACGGTTCCAGAAATCTCATAGCAATGTCGCTTGGTATTCTTTTGATATCAATGGTAGCCGTCCTAATTTCATTTGTTGGCGCATTGGTAGTCAGCAATATGTGGGCATTTATAGCTATTACAGGAATGATTGTTGGTTTGATATTACTATTTAGGCTTCTTGGCGATTCCCATTCAAAAATTATGAAGGGTTTACCAGCCGTCATCATTATAGTTTTTGGAACTGTATATATGGCCATGGCCATCGGAATATTGGCAGTAATAGCAATGACAACAAATATTGCAAGACTCAGTATCGTAACCGGACTAATGATAGGAATTATGCTATCAATATTCGGATTAATGATAGTGTTGGCTACCATGGCATCAACCGGTGTTGGTGCATTGGCATTGGGTATAGGTGTAATTATTATGCTTGCCATTGCCGGTACCATACTGATGATGTGTATTGTAATTAAATCCATTGCAGAAGCTGTTGGTTTGATTGATAAACATAATATTCAGGATGATAAACGGCTTGCCAAAAAAATCAAGGCGCCTATTCATATAGCATTAAGTGTCATGGGTACCCTTGCCACCATTAACCCAGTATTACTTATAATAGCCTCCCATAATGCAAGATTACTTGCAAGATCAATGGGTTCAATTGGTACAATTGCTGTAATACTTAGTAATATAGCATCACTTAGTATACCGGATCCGGAAGCAGGATATGATAAAAATGGCAAGCCATTGGGTTGGAAGAAAATGTCCGGTCAAGATTTTGCAGATGCCATGCAAAATGCAAATGGTATTTTTGCCGTGGCTGCTGGTATGTTTGATGAGAAAATGAATGGTAAAACAATCAAGTTTGCCGATGGTTCAACCGCAGTGATAAATGTGGTATCCATGGATGGACTTAAAAACATCAGCAGAAGAACCAAACGAAAGGTTAAACAACTTTCAAAAATTGTTGGATATGTTGGAGATATGGCTACCATACTTCAACGTATAGCATCCATGAAGATGCCGGATCCTGAAGCCGGATATGATGAAAATGGTAAACCACTTAAATGGAAACAGGTAACCGGTAAGGATTTCAGCGATGCCGCAATTAATGCCGGTTCAATATTCACATTCTTCGCCAATATATTCGCGGATGAACCGAATACAATGATTTTTGCCGGTAAACAGGTAAAGGTGACTCCAATAAATATGGCAACCCTTGATAATATTTCACGCAGTACGAAACGCAAGGTTGCCCGACTCGGTAGAATTATATCGGTTGTTGGAGGTATGGCGGAAACCATTAGGAATATTTCATCCCTCAGGGTTCCCGATGCTTCCGGCCCTGATGATTTTAATGAAAATGGAACCCCAAGGAAATGGCGCTTAATGACGCCATACGATATATCAAATGCAGCGGTAACTTCAAGTTCCATGCTTGCGTTCTTCTGTGCCCTATTTGGTGAGAAAACACAAACATTATCATTTGGTAGTTTGGGCAATGTTGTTGTCAACCCAATATCAGAAGATGCACTCAATAATATAACGCGGAGCACAAAGAAGAAAATAGAAAGTATTGGTGCAATTATTGCTGTTGTTGGTGGTATGGGTGAGACCCTTCAAAATCTTGCAGGCTGTATTGTTCCGGATATACAGTCAAGTACCGATATTAATGAAAATGGAACACCGAAGAAGTGGCGTAAAATGACACAACAGGATTTTGACAATGCTATGGGTATGGCGGAAAAAATACTTACAAGTATTGTTAATATTCTTGGTGATGAAGGAATGCATAGCAGATTATCAAGTATGTCCAAACGTAATTTGGAGAAACTTGGAGTTGCCATGGATGCCATTAAGGGTCTTGATAATATTATGGAGCTTGTTAAGGCTCTGGCCGGAGGCCGTATGGCAACCAAGTGGGAAATGGATAATAACCCGAAGTCACCTACATATGGTCAGGAAAAACCGGTTGAGTATATAAATATTGTTGAATATATTAATAAACACAATAATGATATCACCAATACCGTACGTGAACTCATTTTGTGTCCTATTTCAGCAATGTCCCAAATTACCAACGATAAGGCATCAATGAACATGGTGAAGCAGGCTGTTGATGGGTGTGATTTGATAGTTGAGGTAATTGATAAAATAAGACAACCAATTACTGACGTTATTGACCTCTATAATAATAAATTATCAAAAGCTGATGTCAAATCAATCAAACCGGCATTTGAGGGTGTAATAATTGGTATTATCGGTCCATTTGAGGAGATTAATACGGACAAGATGATGGCAACCCAAAAGAGTACGTTGGTTGTATTCGAACGGATTGTTGCTTCCATGTCCAAATTGAAAATTGATGATAATACTGCGAAAAACTTCCAAAATAATGTGAAGGAAACAATTGCACTTCTCAAAACCGTTGATGTGGTAAATATTGACAAACTTAAGGTGGCGGATAGTCTGATGAAACATATTGCATACCTATCCAAGTCAATAAATGGTAACTTCAAGGCTCTTGCGGAGGCCATCAATGAAGATCTTCTTAGTGCCCTTGAAAAACTTACCAAAGCCCTTGATGATGTCAATTCGAAGGAATTTAATACTCCTGTATCCGCACCGGTTTCCGCAGGTAAGGTTCTTGCACCATCCGGTTCCGCCGGTGTTAAGAATAAACAACAACAGGCACAACCAGTACAGAAGGAGAACAAGAATCAACTTACGAAGACTGATATTAGGATGCTTAGAGATAGCATTGAAAGTATTAGGAATATACTGGATAAGGCTGTTGATGTAAACGGTAGATTCAATGTAAAAATGAATTAAGAATGATGAATTATTTAAAATAAACATATAATATATGAATATAGTTAAGTTTCAAGACATTGTAATGACACCGGAAGTCCTTAAGGAACTTGGATATATATTTGATGTACCAGGATACTGGGTTATCGGCGAAGATACGGAACGTTTTGAGGTGAATCCACTCCCGGTACCTCGTTCGTCCATATGCATGGACTATGAACTCCCCGGTATGGAAGGTACTGGTACTTGGAACAAGAATATCGATGAGAACCCCAACAAGGATAAGCCGGTTGGCCGCAACGTAGGCTATGGAGTGGCTGTTAGTGGTGGATTATATGTATATGAATATGACACAGAACACTACGGTGAACCCAAACACACATATACGGTGGCCATTCAGGTCGACGAAGACCATATCGAGGATACCACGGTAACAATTGGTTTCCACGGATTCCGTCTTGCCGAGATTATGGATGGTACCCCGGAAAGTAATCCGGATTGGGTCAAGGCATTATATGTTACATTCTCAACAGACCGTACCAATCCTAACACCATCACTCTCCGATATCCGGATGGTATTGAGGAGAGGTATGAGGTAGTATGTGAGGTTGGTGAAGATGATGGTGAAATTACAAAACTCGGTGGTACCAATATAAAATTTATTGATGAACCACATTATTGTTGGACTGACAATGCACCGGAATCCCTGAAAATATATGATATTATGGACTTCTGTGATTATTTCAACAGTGTCCTCCGTAACAAGTATGCATATGCCATCCACTGGGAGTATATTCTCCCAATGATTAATGAGACTGATGGAAAAATCATTCCGGTTGGTAACCCGTTTAACCCCGGCGCGGATGTAAACTATGTAAATGCCGAATTGGGTAATGTGGAAACGAGTATGTTACTTAAATTTACCGATCTTAATCCATGGATAGATCAGGTACGTACGCTGGGTATTCTTCAAAACGATAAAATCAAATACGATTACCTTAATGAGTTCACCCCTGATGATGACATTACCATTGAGGAACTTAAGGTGTTCCGTACATGGCTTGCCAGTATCCTGTTGGCCAACACCCCGGTGATTAATAACTGGACTAACTCCGATATGCTAATCACTATGCTTACATATTATAAGCAAAACATGCAGGATACTACCACCGGTATACTTGCCGAATTTGCAAGATATATGGATAATAAGGTTCTTGTCACCGGTACAAGTGCCAAGGGTATACAGGTAAATCTTGCATCCATCGGTCTTTCTTCCGGATGTGGATGTTTTGGTGGTGTTCAGGGAGTCGGTAATATGGCGGTAACCACCGGATGTGATCCACTTCAAATATATCGTAATGCCATATATAATTATATGGTGGAAACATTCTCCAATGTGGAGTATTGGATGGAACAGGTGGAAATTTGTGTGGAAATGAGAAAGTATTTGGAAGGTATTCTCAAGGTGGGATTACCGCTTGGAAGTAAAATTATTGATCAATACGCCGATTGTGGATGCAATACATTGGATTCCGATTCCCAAGTCCGTTATCGTAAGATGATTGAGGCCTTAATCCAATCCCTCACATATATCATTGAGGGGAATGTTCCCGGTAATAGGAATTATGTAGCCACCGCATTTGCAAATTGGGCCACATATCTATATGAATATATGTATTGGATATAAATGTTATATAAGGATTACATACGTTCACTTTTCGTTGGAAAAAACGTAAGATTTACATCTGATTGTATTGTGAAATTGGATATTTCCGGCACAGTGGTTGGGGTGGAACATTCCGGCTCCGAGTTAATATACTTGGTTAATACAGGAACACGAATAGTTAAGGTCGGTGAAAATACCTCAAAATTGACAGTTGATTTTATATAATATAAATATAAAATGAATTAATATGACAGAACATCCATTAACTGCGGCCAATATTATGGACACACCATCCAATGCAATGACACGTTCATTACAGAACCCATATGAACTTATTCTTAATGAATATGATAGTTGTATATATCTTAATGGTTCCCGGTTTGTATCGAATTATACCATAATCGATATGCGTAATAGAGCAACCGCTATAATTGCTCCCAACACATATTACGTAGTGTCAGCAGATACTCAAATAACCATGGAACCTATAGATGGGGTTGTTAATGAATTTATCATAGAATCTACCGGTCCTGTAACATTTACTCAAAATATTATATGGCAAGGACAAAATTCCCCTAATTTTCAGACGGGAATGGTTCAATACTCCATCACTTATAATTCAGTAACCCAACAATATATTGGAACATGGAAATTGTATGATCAACCTCAATTATCGACGGAAACATGGGTATTCACATTAAGTGACAACAGTACTGTTACCAAAGATATCGTGGTAGTACCTCAATCGACACCCTAATATTATGAGTACTTTAGATTTTACAACAGTTAAAAATATAGTCATACCAGATGGTCCAGTCAAAAAGATAGAAATAGGTGGACAGACTGTTTGGAAGGCATATGATGCTGAGATAGAATATTTACAATCGACCGGAACAAATTATATTGACACCGGTATAGTTGCACAAGAAAACGATACTATATTGACAGATGTCATGTTTCTTTCAAAGTCTGGTTATAATTTCATGTTGGGAGCATCTGGCATCTCCGGCGACGGTGGTAGCATCTGGATGGAAATATACGCCAACCGTACATGGTATGTGAGATATGGTAGTTCTGCATCCGTCCATGTTGCAGGATCCACTGGAGTCCGTAATAGTTACGAGCTTAGAAAAAACTATTTCGGAGTAGACGGTACAAAAAAACTCACTCCTAATTTTGCAGGTATGCCAAGCAGAAATCTATTCCTCATGGGACATAATAGTACCACTCCGGCTGGAGGTATTGGTCGGTTATATAGAGCATCAATTGTTCGTAATGGAACACCAATCATAGACTTTATACCTGTCCGTATCGGTACAACTGGTTATCTTTATGATAAAATACAAGGTAAACTTTATGGCAATGCTGGTACTGGTAACTTTACACTCGGCCCTGATGTGAACGTTTTATAGTAATCTCATAAGATTATTATAAGTATATCGTAAAAAAATAAACCGATGGATATGAATAAGTTATTTAACAATATATTTTTATGGCTCTTTGTGGTACTGTATGTGGCAATAGCGTTCGTATCCACCTATCACGCAATTGCCTTCTTTGGACTCTCCAATCCCGGTTGGCTCGCCGTGATACTGGCCATAGCATTTGAGGTTGGACAGGCCGGTGTATTATTCTCAATTCTTACCAATACGGACAAGGAGGATAAAAAGACATTACCATGGATATTAATGAGTATTCTTACCATCGTACAAATTCTTGGCAATGTATTTTCTTCATATCGTTATATGATTCTTCATAATACCAACCAAATCGATTATTTCACCAAGTCGGTACTATTCTTTGTCCAGTCCCCGAACCCGGATTACAACTACGTGATGATATCATATATTACCGGAGCCATCCTCCCGGTGGTTGCCCTATGTATGACATCCATGGTGGCCAGTATGTTGAAACGTCAAAATCCGGAACCGGTGGTTACAAACCAAGGGGATGATATAGTAGCACCATAAAACCTACATACATGCGGTTTATTTACGCCCTAATAGCCGTTTATGTGTTCCCCTAATAAACTATAAGGGGCAAAAAAGAACGGTAATTATGGCGCATTTTTTTACGTTTCCGGTAAATACGGAAATTTTTGGTCGGATTATATATATTATAATATGAAATAAACCCTAATAATATATGGCAAAACAAGTTAAAAAGCCTGAATTTGTTGAGATTCCACGGCGTAAATTGGAGCTTGTATGGATGAACCTTGATGATCTTGTACCATACGCTGGAAATCCGCGCCATAATAATGAATCCGCAAAGATGGTGGCTGAGTCCATCAAGATGTACGGATATATATGTCCAATTACAGCCACGGCGGAACATAATATCATTCTTACAGGACATACCCGTCTTAAGGCCATGCGGCTTCTCGGACAAACCCATGCATGGGTTCTTAAGGTATGGGGGATGAATGAGGAGGAAATCCGTGGATTTGTCATTGCGGATAACCGGGTTGGTGAGTATTCCCGTTGGAATTATTCCGCCATTGACCGCATGGTTTCCGAGACCGGAAACGTTGACCCCATGATGAAGAAACTTGGTATGTCCTCATTCAAGGATAATAAATCCGAGTTGGAAGCCCTTATTAAGGGAGCTGACGGATCCCCACTGGATGCAGATGGTACCTATGTCCCACCAAAAGAAAACGAATAATATGGCACATAAACTGGTATATGGATTAGGTGGCGGATTGGTATATTCCTGCGGCTCCAAAGGACGTTGGAAACAAGTTCTACCCACCCTTCTAAATACTTTTGACAATGCGGTATTGATATCCACGGTGGATATGCCAAAGAATGCAGCAAAGGTTATATATGATACCGTTGGTCAGGATAGATTGTATCTCGATTCCGGAGGTTTTACCCTTTATAAACTCCAAACCAAATACGGTGCGGATAGCGAGAAGTTCCATCAGGCATGTGAGAAGATGAAACGTAAGTTCTTTGGCCTGCTCCGTACTGTTAAACCATGTGAGATGTTTGAGTTGGATAATGAGTATTTCCGCCGGGATGAAGACCTCCTTTCCCCGAAGAACTATCTTCGTGAGGAAATTAAGGAAATTACTGGCCGGTATCCAACCCCGGTCTTCAAGATGCATCAAGGATTCGAATACTGGAAGCGTCTTTGTGAGAGTGACTTATACGACAAACTTGCCATCGGTGGTCTTGCCATGACGCGGGATTGGCACCTCTACCGGGACGAGTTCCGTAAGATGATGAACTATGCACGCCAGTGTGGCAAGAAGGTTCATCTTCTTGGATGTCAAAACGTGGAGACCTTCAAGTAGGTTAAGCCGGATACGGTGGATTACTCAATTTTCCAATATGCAATCAATCTCGAACATGCCAAGAAGGAGCATCCTGAATTAAAGACTTATGAGGAATTGAAAATCCATGCGGTATTATATGCGTTTTCCAGGGCCAAGTCCCGTTCATTTCTATATGATACAAATATAGAAGGTGAGGAGGAAATGACCCAAGGTGAACAGGTAATGGAAGAAAGGAATCATAAACATGAGGTATTGGAAACCATATAAACGAATGCCGAAACCGGTATACAAGGACAATAACGGTTATTTTAACAACGGATCATCCCATGACGGCCCCCGATATACACCGGATCCTACGGAATGGCATTACGGAATGCATAGGAATGACACCATCCGGATTCCGTCATTAAAACGCGGTAAATCCACATGGAAGCGTTTTTATCGGCTATTTCCGGAACTCCGGCACATGGATACCTTCCGTGGACAAAAACTTAAGAAGATATGATAACAAAATACGAGGACCTTACGCAGGAACAAATCGACCGTATAATATATATGTATAGGAACCGGCCATGCACAATTACGGAGATTTCACGTTCAGAGGATGTTACAGAAGAGTTAGTCGAAAAACTGGTTTACCTCGACAATAAGTGGGGGTGTATGTGAAAAAAAATCCAACAAAAAATGTTAAAAACTTAAAAATCGTGTCCTATTATGGATATTAGAAAAGAATTAAAAATCATTCAATGAATTTATCCCTACATACAATGCAGTTGAACAAATCATGGAATCGCCCAGCTTCCGTGAATACAACCATTGTACTCGGTAGCGAAGGCTTTTGCGGATATGATGCCAAGCAACTGGGGGGAGAAACAAGCGAATGACTTTTTAGAACCATAACCTCCATACAGCAACAAGGTCATTCGCGCAAGTGAATGGCTTTTTTTAATGCCTGACTATAACGAACTCAAAATGAACTAAAAACAAAAAAGATAAAAAAATTTACAATCGTGTGTTAAGATTCATGTGAAGTTGATTATATATAGACGTTGAAAGGAACAAGAGAATGTTCCGACAACACAAAAGGAACAAAGTTCCACGAGCTCTTTGACATATGGGTGAAACATTTAAATAGGAGAAAAATTACCCAGCCAACCGAAAATCCTGAAATATGGTTGCTAACTGTGACGATAGTATATCTTGAGTTACGGGAACCGATAGGTTGGTCAGGTAAACAAGAAAGATTCTTTTCTTCAACAATCAAAGGCAAGTGCACCAGTTGAACAATTGGCCCGCTATTGCGGATAACTTTATGGAACAGTAATCCGGAGATTTGTTGAGTTAAGATATAGGATGATGTAGGGGAGACCCTTATTCATCCTCAAAGATGGAAGTGCGGTGCTGTTTGAGTAGGCCGAAAGGCTGACGGAAGGCGAGTTGCTGTGGTCGCCAAGGTATAGAAACATCCGCATCGGAATTAGCAAGCCGACCATTTTAGGAAAAGAACGACTAATCGGAAATCTCCGGTGTAAGGAATCTTTCCCCAAGAGCAAGTCACGTAAAGTTACCTGAAGGCCGTAATGAGACGCTGCAGAGTCAAAATGAGGTTAGTAGGAGAGGATGGTGGACGTAGTGGGATTGCGGAATCAGCTCCATGAGAGCTCCGGTTATCCGGTTGTCCGTGCAAGAGAAACGTATGATAATCTCAAGGTTCTATGTTCTTTTTTGATGGATTGTAAGTATAAGTAATATTCCGGTCGTATGCAACCGCGTGATGTGGGTATCAAATCCCACCAATCCACAAGTTGAGGAAATAACTCATTCATAACAAACAATTCTGTTTGGGAAGGTAGAGCACCTTCCAGGGAGGTAGCTACTCCCGCGTAACGTAATCAGCCGACACCGGTAGTGTATGAACCGGCAAATAGGATCGGGTGATGAGTCGCGAATCACCACCGGTTGATGAGTGAGGGAAATAATCAATCAATCGATGTAGTCTTGTGAATCCTAAAAAGACCAGTTTGGAAGGACAGTTCCCTTTATTGCAAATACCGGAATAACTACCCGGAAGGAGTTTTTAGGTGGACAGTGGACAAAATAGTTACTGCGAGAGCCGTAAAAGTCTGAGGTTCGAATCCTCACGTCGGTGCAAAGAAAAATGGGCCCGTACTCCAAAGAGATGATGCTGCA
>JAEEGL010052022.1_pt1 | contig 32692 bp, 19 predicted proteins | sample 9134231 | NCBI WGS metagenome assembly JAEEGL01 (sample SAMN16246548, study PRJNA631951) | gut metagenome | biome: gut microbiome; feature: rumen; material: fiber-attached | host: Bos | place: Iran: Karaj | collected 2018-10
TGCGGATGAACTGGAAGAGGAATTCTCTGAATTGGAAATCTCCGACTACGAAAAACTCTAGAAATGTAAAATCCCTCTCTCGAGGGATTTTTATGAATCTAGTTTTTATACTAGATCAGTTAAAACTCGCAAAATTTGGGGTGCTAACACAGTAAACCTCCGCATTTAATCTCCACATTTAACTAGTTTAAATACTCCGGAAATGTTTTCATTAAGAAAGACTTTTCCAACTTACGAGTCTTTTTATATTCACGTATAAGCTTTTCACTCTTACTTGAGTATAGTCCAAGATCAGACATTACCTTATCAAACGACAGTTTATTTTTTTTCTGAACTGAAAGCACATGCTTATAAAATACATCTATGTTCTCTCTGAACACCTTATGATAATGTTTATCTTCGGAATATTCATTTTTCAGAATTTCAACCTTTTCCTTAAGAATCTCTGGCTTATAGACCTTTGCTTCTTCAACGGCCAAAATATATCTGCTAACATTTATTTCCAAACTATCAAAATAAAGTGAGGCCATTTTCAAACTTGGTTCCATCTGCTTTTCTATGTCTTTATCATCCGACAGAGCATAAACAGCTGTTATATCCTGTGATTGACTGAAAAAACGAAACCAGCTGTTTCTAATGGCATCAACCATATATGTATCTGTTCTCATGGTATTCAATAAATTACGATCTTCAAGACTTTTAATCGCAACATCGTAATCATTTGCCTTGTCCATCAGTAGCTTCAAATTGTTTTTCATAAACACAGTATTAGCAGTGTTATAGAGATTGGCGATATCATCTTTGAAGTTTCCGTCACCAATAACTATTCTGTTTGACAATTCATCGTTTACTTCTGCAGGAACGTAAGGTTCCTTTTTCTGCGCTGAATCTGTATTAATCGCAGTCAGAGAAATCTGAGAAAGTTGGCTTTCCTTACGCTGGCTCTGAACATTAATAGAAGAAAACACCAATCTCGTTCCCACTGTACGAGCTTTAAACGGCTCAAAACCTTTATTGGTTGAACCAATGAACATTTTAATTTCATTACGTTTTCCGGGGGTTACATCAATAGCCTCCTTAGACAAATAACTTCCTCCTTTAATAATAAGTCCACCTTCGGATCCATGAAGACGTCTAATCATTTTTCCGTTTACCATTTCAGGTACAGAAAATCTGAAACCATCTCCAATAAGTTCCTCAACATTTCCCGAAGTATCATAGAGAAAAAGCCTATTAGGATTCATGGAACCGATGCTTCTAGGTTTATCAGATGTACCGAAAACAGCTATATTTTTAAGGGACTCAAGAGCACTTTCATCTCCGAACTGAATTTCCTCTTCTTCAGGAGACACATTGCCACCTTTGGCTGCATATTCCCACTCTGCTTCCGTTGGAAGTCTGAAATACATAGGAGATCCATCAACTACCGGCAACTTGTTACCATCAAATTTCTGTGCCATAAGCCAATTGTTATATTTCTGCAAAAATTCCTGAATGTCATACCATGAAATCTTGGTTTTCGGATACTGCGGCTGACAGTAATATTTATCATCACCATTAGCAGTGTCCATACACTCTGGAGACTTACCCATTATGCTGGTCCACTGTCCGTTTGACAATTCATACTTTCCGATAAAGTAATAACAATAGTTTTTATTTCCTTTGAAATCGACTTTGTTTTGCCAATCTTTCGGAAGATCTTCGTATTTTATTGAAGAACCTAAATATGAAGTAAATGAACTGTCATATTTCTCTCTCTCCTTGACAGTGTTTCGCATACCAAGATTTATCCTTTTATCATGAAGATAATCACCGCATTCTACGGGGACGGCACGCATAACCATTTTCATACCATCAGGCATAGGCAATTCAATATCCCCCTTAGTCTCTTTGGGATTGTACGCAGCCTTCGGATCATCCTGATTATCTCTTTTTAATGCAGCATCGGCATTCATTGACACAGTTGACATAATAAACAAACTAGCCAGTAGCAAAATTTTTTTTCTATGCATCAAAACACCACCTATGAATAATCAGTTGTCTCTCATAACTATGCTCGGATCAATAACTGAAGCTTTAAAGGCCACTTTCAGAGACGAAACAACCACAATCAACTGAACAACCATGAATATGACAATAAAATCAGTTACAGGAACTATGCATATTTCCAATTTGGCAGAGACGGAAGCAAACATACTGTCAATAAGATAAGAAACAATCATATACAGCATAAATGCTGAACATACGCCCAAAACACCTGTAACCAAAGCCTGAACAATAGGAAAAATAAGCATGCTCAGACGTGAATACCCCAAAAGACGCAACATGCCTAGCATCTTCCACTTTCGTCTAACACTCGCATGTGTTGTGCTCACCATAAAGGCAAAGAATCCTGCACATGATGTGGCAGATATAATCCCAATTATCGTGGATAATGTTTTATCAACGTTCTTGATGTTGGCAATGTCACGAGCTCTTGTCTTAACCTCAACATTTTTTGATTTAAACCATTTTTCCAGATGTTCAACACTATCAAGATCCTTGACATAAGCTCTGAATGACTCAAAAAACACTTTGTCAGGAGGAGCGGCTTCTCCGGAAACATTAAATAAATCAACACTCAATCCATCCCTATAATTCTGAATTGAAACCAAAAAATTCAAATCAATGAAACCGGCAGTCATACTGACAGCTTCAGCAGGAAGTACATCCTTGACCACTATATCCAAAGTTTTTCTTTCTAGCCTTCCGGACGATAGCCGTCTCCCTATACTGGTAGTAATCACGTCTCCTTTTCCAAGCTCCAACCTTTTGGCCACCTCTTGCGTAACAACCATTTCTAATCTTTCTTTAGATGAATACGGAAAACTCTCTATTCCGTTCCTGTACAACAAAGGATCTCCTGGTGATGTCGCCTCAAGAGTAATCACAATCGTCTTCCCGTTGGAAGACGAAATCTGAAGTTCGGCAGCCACATCTCTGGTTCTACCTATCGCATACTCACACTCGTTCTGAGAGCGTATCTCATCAATAAATTCTTCAGAAAACCCCGCACCTTTGCTACCTATCGGTATTACAACGAGAACTGCGGGATCCTGTAATAGTCTTTGTCGCATCTGCTCAATAACACCAGTATGAACTCCATGAAGAACAATAATTGGAGTCAGGATACTGGCCAATGCCAAAACCGCACAAATCGACATAGAAAATTCGTGAAGCCAGTCTTTTACTGACAAATTCAAAATTGAGCATGACATTTCGCCAGAACCTCCAGCAATCAGTTATTATCAGAACAAACCATCATCTAATACCGATAACGTTGAATTCCCTTCTGTTTTCAAAATGACACTTATTTCTCTGAAGCTAAATTCATGAACAAGATTCACATCGTGAGAAACCATCACAATTGTCGTGTCAGTCTTACCTGCTGTTTCAAGAAAAAGCTTCATAACAGTTCTTGCCAACCCAGGATCAAGAGCAGCTGTGGGTTCATCAGCCAGAAGCAGTTTAGGAGCTGAAGCCAAAGCTCTTGCTATTGCTACTCTCTGACGTTCCCCTACAGAGATTTCATTAGGCATTGATTTTGCCAAATGAGCAATATTAAGACTCTCCATCAATTCCGTTACTCTTTGAGAATAATCCGTCCTCCCAGCGATCTTTGCCGTCAACTCAATATTTTCCTCCAGATTCAGGAACGGAAAAAGCTCTCCCGTTTGGAGCACATAGCCTATGTTTTTTTTACGAAGTTCAGCTAATTCATCTCCTCTGTTACTGTTCCACATGGACTTTATATCCGTTAAGGTATCAGAAAAACCGTACTCAAAGGTCCCTATGCTGTTTGGCTTCAAAATCATCCCAAGAAGATCCAAAGCCGTACTTTTTCCACAGCCACTGGGACCTGTTATAGCTACAAATTCACCTCTTTGCAAAGTCAACGACTTTACGTTCAAAGCAAACCCGTTCTCACGATCGCGTCTTAATAAAAGATTTCTCAAGCAAGCTAGAATCATGGAAGGACACTCAGAGGAACACGGTAAACCCATTCATTACGGTTATCTGAACCAAAACTCTCCCAATGCTTTACATCACTGTCATATTCATCGTAAAGAGCCACCAGACCTTTAAGTCTTTTTATAAACTCTCTCTGCTGTCCAACGCTCATATTGGTCCAGTCATCACGTTGAAATTTAAGTATCTGACTCTTATAGGGAAGGCCGTCAAGAACCTCAAGAAGAACCCCCTTCTGAACTAAATTAGCATTTGGAGTATCACTGAAGGCTGTAGGATCTCTAGACATTTGAGCTGCCGCAGAAATCAACTGGTCATAAAAATTATAACTGGCATCATCGTCAGAATGAAGGAACGCTTCCTCAGCCGTATCTATGATTGTCTTTACCTGTTTTCTAAGAAGACTCAACTGTGATTTGGTTAAAAGCACTGCTGGAACAACAGCCGGTACGGGAGCATTGCTCGGATTAGCCTCTAAAAGAGGTAGATCTGCATCAGCAATCCACGCTCTGACAACGTGGGGGGCGGTAATTCCGTCCCTGTCTCCCGCAAACTGAAGTTGCATTGCATAACCAATTCTTTCAGAAATATTCTCAGCCTGTGCTTCAATGGATGAATTATCAGACTTTAATTCAGGTTTTTCGGTAGTTTGACCTAGAGCCTGCTTTTCTGCAATTTTGCAAAAAATATTAGCTACCGCATCACTGACTTTTTGGAAATTGGTAGCGCCAATCTCTGCTGTCTGGGCATCAATGGAAATGTAGCTTGATCGACCATCAGACATTTTTGAAAGCTGACGATAGTTCTTTTCAGCATAATCATGATTCTTCTTTACCTTTGGAGATTTCACATGAAGAGCAGTAAGGTATATATTATTGGCTCTGAGATAATCAGCCATACCTTCAGAACTCATCCCTGTTTTTGCGGTTTTATCGGTCAATGGACCAGCATCAGAAACAAGCAGAATAATTTTTCCATCAACCTTATTCCAACTCAGTTTATCCACCGCATCTTTTACACCTGCCAAAGAGTCTTCATTAACATCATGCGTACTAGCAGAAGCTTCCTGAAGACCATCGAGAAGCCGTTCCAATTTATTCCTGCTATCAACAGTAACAAAATCACTAATAATCTTGGTGTTGTAAACAGTATCCGGAGAAAAATCAGGATTACTTCTGAAACCAATTACAGAAATGGCTATTTTATCCTTTGCCTTGGAATTCTGAAGCCTGTCAAAAATTTTTCTGATGGTATCTTTTGATGCATCAATATAAGGACTCATTGAAATAGTTGTATCCACCACAAACACTATACCCGTAACCATCCCCTTAGAATTGGATGTACCTTTCATATCACTGTCACGCGTCTGCTGTTTGGTTATTCCCGGATCCAGACTTGCAACTTCTATAAGCTGAGTTCCGCTGTCATTAAACTGAGTGTCAATATCTAAAACTGGAAGAAGATAAAAATCCTGTTTAGAAATCTGAGTGTTGACAGGTTCTATTGCAACCACTGAACCGGTATTTGGAATCGAAGCATTATTCCCCTTAAACATGCCAACATACTTTTCAACAAGAGCTTTTATATTCTCCGCAGTACAGAGTTTTATCAGTTCATCCTTGGTTTTGAAAAATAAAACAGGTTGACGTTCCGTCTGATCTGTAAAGACCATTGTAATTGACTGAGGCCAATCAGTAACATCCTTAATGCTCATCCATCCGTCTGAACTGCTGGATGAAACACCAACTCTTACCATTTCCCCCTTTTTTTCATAAAGATAGAACGATGTGAACGTGCGAGGATTACGAATTTTATCTTTCCCGTCAACATCTTTGTAAAGAACCGCTCCAGGATTTGAAACCACTCGCTGAAAAACTGTTTTTTTCCCATGCTGAAGCATCGGCTGTTCAGCTAAAGCAGAATTTGCAACCAAAACGGAAAGCAAAAGTAAAGATAATTTTTTCAAACTGAACATATTCCTCTCCCTTTTTTAATTTAGCTTCTGAAGCCACTGTTTAGCCTGAAAATCGCCATTGTCAGCCTGTTTTTTCACCCATTCCTTAAGATTCTGACGATTTGGTTCACCTTCATCACTCATACCATAATATTCCCATGCTTCAACGGGATCTTTTTTGATACTACCCCAATCAGGTTTGGTAGGATCAAGACATTCTGCATATTTAAATGAACCTCTTTCATGGCCACGCATTGCTGCCAAATAGTACAGCTTAAAGACAAGATCCTGCTCCTCTGGGGTCTTTGGATCCAAATCGTCAGCCAATTCCATAGCTTTCACCGAATCACGTTCATCTGATCTCAGAAAAGAGGAAACCCTTTTACTTAAATCACCAGAAGATTTATTTTCCAAAGATTCTGTCTCGCCTAACTCATTCTTTTCCTGCTCTGTCACTTCTGTATTCAGCTTTTCTTCTTTCTCCCCAATCGAATCTTTAGCTGAATCAAACACCTTTTCGGAATCATCCTTATCTGCAATAAAAGATCCTGCCAAAAGGTATCCGCCACAAACAACCGCTGTGATAAGCAGAATTCCCCCAACAATCATAAAACCTTTTTTCGTCGAACATCTCTGAGAACCATTTTCCGACACTCTGCCAGAATCACAGGATATGTCAGTCTGACTTGCCGTACTATCAGTTCCCTGATTCAATAGTGACTCACCGGATTGGCCAGCTCTGTCGATGTTATTTTCCGGGATAATGACATCGTTCGGTAGGTCTTCTGCTGAGTTGGTGTCTGCTGGATTTCCCTCTTCGCACGAATAAGTCTTCAGCTCGTTCACAAATGTCTCATAACGAGGCTTGTACTCTTCAACTTCAGTCATAAAATCGAGAAAATCATTTTCCAGTTGACTTATTTTCGAACCTGACTCATCAACTAAAGCTTTAGCTTTTGAAAAAACAGTAACATCGCTTGTTACTTTTGAACTGCTGATGCTCTGCTGTGTCATAGCAGATAATTTATCAAGCTCCGTTTTTTTCTGATTCAGTAAAAAAACAAGATCCTTAAGCTCTTTATAATCATTCTCAATATTAATTCCGTTACCAGAACGAATATCATCATCGATCATCAGCAGGACTTTTTTGGCATTATTAATATCAAGTGTTATTGCCCTGATCTTTGCGGAAATATCTTCGGTCAACTTGGCTATACTGGCTATAGTTTCATCTGATTCATCCTTGACACCAAATACATTCTCGGCAGAGAGTCCGAATCCTCCGGACAAAACCTGAGACTTTCTGACCCCATTTATAAATACATCTCCCTGAATACCTGTATCATTTCCGTCTTTGTCAAAAAGATAAATACAATATCCACCTTGACTCAGATTATTGACATAAAAAGGCTCAAGATTAAATACAAGCTTGCCGTCCTGAATTTTTCCACTAACCTTCAAAACTTCCTTTTTGCCACTCCAAATTGCTTTTTCAGCTCCGAGATAATCCTCTCCTGTAGCCGTTATTCTGGATATAACAATGCCCTCGCCATCAGAAAAACGCTCATTTTCCTCTGGCTCTAAAACCATAAGAGCATATCCGTCATCAAGTTTCTGTTGAGAAAAATTTACAATCATTTATCACTCCGGCTTAATAGTTTTCAGAATTTGTCCAAGTTTCGAGTTCTGCTCAACATTGATCTTTCCTGTGTCATCAGAAACGGCATTGTCTATAAGAAGCCCGTAGAATGAAACAAGCCAATCCATAAACCACTGTTTTGCATTTGCCTGCGGATCATATGTATATGGCAGTTCAGGAAAACCTGATACCAGATGTTCCTCATTTCTGAAAACAGTTATATTTTTACCATTAAAATCGACATTACGTTCAGATACATCCGTTTCCGAAGGATTATGGCCGAGCCAGCTTATAAAACTATTAAGAACACTGACTGCATAACTGGCCTGTCTTCTATTTTTTTGATACTCCTCGCCGGTAAATCTGGATATTTCCCTCAGTTTATTTTCTATCTTCCTTTTTAAATTCATTCTTGTCATTGCTGAGTCAAACTCATCAAGCATGGAAATGAAAAACTGCTGCGGAAACATGTAATATCCTGTTAAGGAAGTATCATCAGCCTTTGAACGACAATGACTGTTCCAAACCTCAATAATTCGTTCAACATAGAAACTAATAAAATCCTTTTCCACGCATTCTTCACCACTCTGCCCAGATACTGCCCTATCATCAACGACATTTGCAGAAGTGGTACCAAAAAAGGAATCAGGATCATCTAAGTTCAAATCAAGGTCAAAATCAGCTTCCACAACTGATTTACCAAAATCTGTTTCATTGTTTACCCTTGATTCCTGAGCTTCCATGGAATTAAATTTCTCTTTATACTCATCAAATTTACGCTCAGCATCATCGCGAAGATAAACCACCTGATCTATCGGAAGGGTAAAACTGTTTAAAAGCTCAGGAAACCGAGCTCTGAATTTTGGGTTAGCACTGAAATTCTTAATGTTAAGAAAAAGAAATTGCTTCTTCTTGATTTCCTCTGCCTGATTTCCAGAATGATAGAATGGATACAGTATTGAATATAATTTATCTTTTGCCCGTAATAATGCGTTATGAATTTGATTAAGCTTAAGATTCGGATCGCAAAGAGGTTCAAGACATCGCTTGATATACTCAATGCCGCCGTCATTCAATTTCATAAGTTCATCAAAAGCGGTTTCAGGTGAACGGAAATGTTTTTTTACCAATTCCGAATTAATAAAGGCATTTCTCATATTCTTATAGTGATCCACGTCAGCTATTTCCAATTCTTCACCTTTATTAAGTTTCATCATTCCCTTCCAGGCTATATTGATGTTTCTTAACATAAACATGTTACTGAAAGGTTGGGTCGGAATCCAACGTTCCACCCAATGAGTGGTTTGACTGAAAGTATTTGAAAAATGCGCAAGGAACTTCCCCTGAATGGTACTGTCCCAAACAGTTTCATAATTCTTTCCAGGCCCCCAATCAAAATTAGTATCCGATTTAGTAAGGATAAAGAACAGTGCATTCTTAACATTTACACGATCCTCAGGATTCTTACCATGTGTGGAAATAATCCAATCCTCAACAGCTTTAGGCAGGCCTGGGATATTGTCAGTTGTTGAGTTGCATAATAGAAGACTCGTCAGTTCATGTTCCGAATTATATCGCTGAAACAAATATGCAACCTTACCACGTCTGAAAAACTGTTCAACAGCACTGTCAGACTTGCCTGACTTAAGATAATCTCTCAAATCTGTCGCTTCCAATCTTGCCTTGTAACCAGGGAAATCAAGAAGATCAGTATGATCGAAATAATTTGCAGGTTTGTTAATCATAACCAGGGTGAGCTCGGCTACTATTGCCGTAAGATTCTTTCTGTGAATGGAAACCGTTTTGCCGGCCGGATTCTGAATCTCCACCTCCGGAGCAATGATTTTACCTGATACGTTATTTGTAAAATGGGTTTTACCCAATGTTTCAACATCAATTATGCTGGCTTCCCGTGGAATAAGAGCTTTGATGGAACAGAACGCCTCCTCTGCAAAATCAATTTTTTCGAGATCAATGAGCAACCCTCGAAGCATATCTGAGAACTCTTCGATTCCGTCCCAGATGATACTGTAAAGAGTAACTCTATCGTCTCTAGAGAGTTTTGGGGCAAGCTCAATGGCCTTGCTCCAATAAACATCATCCAAAGCAGCAGGTCTGGCTTTATCTCCAAAGGTACCACTGATATATTCATGCAGATCTTCCATGACATCAATGTTTATATGAGAAGCTCCTGAAGTCCCCACCCTTTTTTCCAAAGGCTGGAGAGCATTTCGAATTGCCTCCTTATCGACCTTGTCGCGATGAACAGCATCACAGAAATAAGTATTGGCAAAAATCTTTACCAATTCTGTTTCAGTTAAAAGTCTCACATGAACAGGGAACCCGTTAGGACAATTCTTTTGCTCAGACATGGTAAATCTGGTCACCAAGCCAGTGGATTCTTTCCCTCCCTCAGGATTAATCTCACAAAGAAAATCATGTTTTTCATCGTTAAACTTGCAAAGAACCTTTCCCTCGCCGTCTCTAGCCAAAGAGGAAAGAAGGTAAGACTTACCAGCCTGACTAGGACCAAACACCCCTGCACACATTTTTCTTGCTGCGGCTCTACCCAACATTCTTAACAATCTAGACTGGTGCCTCAACTCGGATAAAACAGAAGATAGCGACTTACCGCATGCCTGTACTCTTTCCTCATTGCTTTCCACCCACTTCTGTGCTGCGATACAGGCATGATTTAAAGTCTCAGAATCTATGATAATTTGTTCTTTTTCCATAACATAACCTCTTCACACAGTTTTAACGGTACAGAATGCCGGTGTCCATCCAACACCCTCTTTCGTCAGACTTGCTGATTGTTGTGAGTTTAATCTTAAGAGCACTGCGCTTTACGGGAACTTCACCATTTCTCTGAGTAATTGCATCAGGCTCATCACTGATGATTGGCTGGTTCAACTTCTCAGTATAGAAAGATCTCTCGTTGTATTCTTCCTCATTAGGATCTGGTAATTTAAACAATACCTTTACCTTGTAAGGAGTCTTTCCAACAGAATTCTCCCTGTCTTCATCTGTGGCAAATTCCATTGTCCAGCATTTCTTTGTAGTCCATCTGTCAGTACTGAGCTGACGATAGCCAATGGAAATAGGCGCACTGAAATCAACAATATGCTCGTACTCAGTCTTACCGCTGTTATCAGATAAATCAAACCACACCTTTTCATTGACAAGTGTCCCCTGATTATTAAGTTCTCCAATGAATCGTGCGGTACTCTTCAATTTCAAAATGTTTGAGTTGAATACAAAACCTTCCAAGCAGTTTTCTGACAACTGACACAAAACAGCCCCCATTATTACGGTAGTCTTCGGATCCGTGATGATTCCAGATTCGTTTGAAAATCTGTACCAGTCACCAACCTTGTAATTTCGCATTGGAATTACCCTGTCCGGAGAAATGCATCCCATGGAAAATATTTTTCTTACAAAGGCATTCCAACATGAAGGCCTACCCGTCGTAACCAGAACGTCACACTTATAAGCATTTACCAGTTCCCCTAAACTATCAATGGTCGATTCAAGACTTGCAGTAATAACCTTATCTACATCGGTACATGAAACTGAAATATTTAAATCAAGAATATCCATGCTGAGACCGAATCTTGTCATCATTTCATCAGAGAAAAATTTCAGCACCTCATCTGATGGACCAGACACCCGTTTAAACGATGGTAAAGAATTCTCTCCATCAAAAAGTTCCCTGAAAGTAAATGAGAACATTCCTGTATCATCATGCAGATTCTTTTCCTCATACATGCGGAGTATGGCGTATACCGCTGGCACGAGAACCTGTCTTATTAACTGAACCCTAAGATTCTGAATTCTGTGATCAGGAGATTTCTGACCGAACATAGCTCTCATCGACTCCTCAACGCGATGTTGCGGAATACTGCCATTGCTCTTCTTTACTATGTACGAGGAAATAGATTTAAGAATAATAGCAGTAACCATGTCCTGAATAACATCATCACCACCGATATTAAAACCGTCAATAATCTCTTGCTTAGGCCATATACGGTTCGTGGCAGATTTGTCATTTGCCAAAACGAACGTTGTAATTGAAACGTCACTGGTTCCACCGCCAATATCAATTGTGGCAACTCTGAGAGTCGGCTTCAGTTCCGTTGCTCCATTTGATGGTTCGCCATAAACAGGAACTTTCCTCTGACGCCCCATAACTTCAAAAAACAAATGGGCATCATAAGCGTAGTTATGTTTAATTTCATTGTATATGTATACAAGCTGAGAACAGGTTGCTTCATCCCAAAGGCATTTAACGTTTGGGCAACAACGAAAATCAACAGCTGGCTTACGAGCCTCCTTTTTAGAAACTTTACCGGCATAATCCTGATAAAATCTATCCCATTCCATTACGCTCCAAGCCACCTTAACGGCGCTCTTAGCCCATATGTTATAAATATCCTTTTCCACCATTGCCATTCCTGGAGGAATGGTAAAAATCAAACTGCGAAGTCTTCTAGGTCTGTCCGGATAACTGCGGGTGTCACGAATAGCAGGAGAATTTACAGCCAATAAAGCCTGTTGTATCAGTTCCATAAAGAGAAACATCATCAAAGAAGATCTGGAGAAACGAGGCTGAATGGCAAATCTGGTATTCTGATTCTTTATTTCCTTCCCAAAAATATTCTGCAAATCTAATGATATGGAACTTAATTTCTTTTTTTCCTCTCCTTCCTGCAAAGGTTGTGCAGCCAACTTTAATTCTTTCAGATTCGACAGTGGAATACCTACATTATTCACGTACCTGCACAAAGTAAGAGACGACACCAGTTCTTCGTTGTCATTCTCATGTTTCTTATTAAAAAACCATAAGTCTTTTTCATCCAAATCCCATAAATAACGCTTTGGACTACTCATACCTGAAGCACCTTCGGAATTTACTGACTGACTGGCCAGTCGGCAGGCTTCGGGACCTGTTCTTATCGGAGAAATGAATGAAAAAGCATTTTCTCTGCCGGATCTGTCACTGAATTCAGAACGCCCAATTTCAGTTCTAACAAACTCAATTCTTGTTTCGAATGGCTCTGTATAGATTTTGTAAGGCTGAGACATATCCCTGAGTTCCAGACGATAACTGTCGAGCAGAACTGAATCAGGATTTTCCTCTGACATATGCTCTACGAGAACACCTGTACTGCGTGAATTACCGATATCCAGAACTAAATCCACATTTATGTAACTTCCTTCACCTGCATTTTCTTCCACCTTGGAAACTCTTACCTTCTTACCTCCGATAATTTTATCTATTAAAGCCAGGTAAACAAGATATGAAGCCAAATGACCAAGGTGTAGCTCCCCTTTATCATTCTCATCACTACCATCAATATTGCGTCTTGGGATTTCTCTTAATTTTTTGGTATCGGTAAAATATTCATTCCATTCTGTTTTAAGCCATTCACTAACCCAACCTTCCATAAGAAACTGGGCATTGTCCCTTTTCATGCTTGCAAGAGAGCAAACTGCTGAATCTGCCACATCTGAGCGCTGCAGTCCTACATGGCGTTTATCCTCATCACTGACATTCATGTCAAAACAAAGAACAAGTCTCCATGCGACTCCTTCCTGCTCGTCATTTTTACAAACTGTTGTGAGATAAGCTCTTGCCCAGTTGGTAGGACCATACTGATAAATTGGTTTATTATCATCATGACAATTATCAGTTTCCCTGAAGAAAGGAATCGGAATCCATTTATTAAGCCATGGCCCCATGTGCTTCTCGGAACTTATGGTACAACATACGCTATCTTCAACAGGTTGTTTTGTACTGGAAACAACCCATTCGTCGTCATCATTTTTTTCAACCTGATGAAGTTTGATGTTTTTCACCAACATCAAATTATCGACAACCTGACCATCATCCATTTCCTCCATAAACGTCATATTGATCTTTTTTATGGATGAGCAAGAAACCTCGAAGTCGAGATACTGTGGCAAACCAAATGGAATTAGACTGATAATATCTTTATATTTTGGCATTACACTCATTCTTCTATTTCTCCTCTCAAATCATTTTATTCTGATAAAATGGACATCGGACCAAGTAGTTTTACTGTAAACATTAACCCCTGAACAAAGAGCAATACCTTTAGACGGCTTACATGTGATAGACTGACCTTCAAATTTTATTTTGCCATCTTTGTCGTAAAAATCAGAGGTATTAATTACAAGATTGTGTTTTTTGTCATAACTTGCCTTAACTGCTCCTCTGTATACTTCATTACGACCTTTAACCTTTAAATCAGCCCCACCCTTTCCCGTTTTATCAAATTTGAACTCAAAAACGATTGGTTCCGAGGAATTAAAATTTGCAACAAGTCCAGCGTCGCACAGCCATTTTCCCTCCAAAAAATCAAAACCATTACTGTTTTTAGGGAGGGAGAGATACTTATTCTCTGATTTTCCTAATGATTTTCCTAATGATTTTCCTGATGATTTTCCTGATGATTTTCCTGATGATTTTCCGGTATGTTTTATGTCAGTATCTCCAAATGAGCGTTTTGCCGTATTTCTGTCAGATGACTCAGATAATTCAGAAAGTTTTGCCAACATATCTTCTGTTGACTCTGATTCAGACTTTGTGGACGAGTTATAACCAGCCCCCATTTCAGATAAACCTGCCAACAAATCTTCCGTTGACTCGTTTCCTGATTGATTATTCTGTTTTTCACTTTTAATCAAACTTTCAGAAGAACTGTCTGTATTCCCTATTCCTTCATTTTGGCTTTTTTCCGTTATCTGCTTATTGTCATAATTCTGCAATTTCTCATACTCTAAATCATTTGTATCAAAAGAATTCTGCGACAACAACAGTCCATCGTCCACATGTAACCATCCGTTTGACACATCACAGTGGAGTTCTTTTTTAGAATCAGGTTTGCACAGCATAAAGGTCGGATAATAAGAACTGGAACCTTTATATGAGTCAGTTTTTACACGATAAGTACCGTCCTTCATTGCCATCACACGGGCATTAGCCTTTGAATCTCCGTAAATACTGTCCTTTATCAAAGAATAGCCTTTACCGTCATCATCAAAATGGAATTCAAGTACGATACTTCCGCCATCCCCCTTACGAACAAAGGTCTTACTTAAACGCCAATTACCCTGTAGCGGATTTTGTAAATTATTGTTACTAACGTCAGCCTTAGCAGAATCATTCTGCAAAAAATCAGGAAGCTCATACCCCTCCCCAAGTTCAGCCATTAAACTGGCGGCCTCGCTACCTGTATCTTCATAATTATCAGGCATTTCAGAAGCGTTAGACAGACTATCCTGTTCGGCAAAATTATCCCAATCCACATACTCTTCGTTCTCTCTGAAGGAAGATTCAGCCACACCTCTCTCGTCCAATAATTGTTTGTTTATATCGTTCATTAAATTGATTGAGTCTGTAGCTCTTTTATCTACCGCAACAAGCTGTTGATTAGTCCATTTATTCCATCCGTCACTACCATCACAAATCAGTGATTTGTTATTCCTTCTGCAATCTACGTAAAGAGGGTAATAAATTTTTCTGCCTTCTGAATCCTTAAAGTAACTACTTCTTATTTTTAATTCATTCTGATCTGATTCAGCCAGCACACGACCAACATAAACGTTATTATTTGAGTCATAAAGAAAACCTAGTCCCGCACCTGAAACCTCAAATTCAAATTCAGCCCTAACCGTATTACCTTTTTCGTCAACAAAATTCTTATCGAACTTCCAGCGTCCTTCCAAAAAATCAAAATCATCCCCATTCATCCCCGTTATGGGCATAACTAAAGGCAAGTCCTTGGCTGATAATTTTGATGCAGGAGAATTCTTTAAAGTGAGAGAATTTATTGTTCCAAGATTCTGAGTATCGTCCAATTCTCCCGCTTCATAGATGTAATCATTATTCTTCGGATTTCGATCTCCGACCAAAGGAGTGTGTTTATCAGAAAACTGTTTTTTGGAATGAACCGGCAGAGTCTGTTTATCTCTGGGGACGTGATTAAAATCTTCTTCACCGCCAGCATTATTACCGTGCTTATGTGTTTCTCCCTGTTTTCCGGAGAGCTCCGATTCAGGGATTTTGGGAACAGCAGTTTTTTCCCCATTAACAGGTTTGGCCAGACGAAGGGTATCAGCTAAACAATCAGACACATAAAATGAAACAAAAGAGGAAATAATCATAAAAAGATTTTTGATATTATTCATATTTTGCCTCGTCATCTCTCAACCACTGGAGAAACTACCCATGAGGAACCATCACCGGCAGATCCCTCGCATTTTGTTCTGTTTCTGTCACAAATCAGATCAAAACTTTCATAATCGTCACCGTTAGGGCATTTAAGGGGGCTTAGGTTCAACCTAACCTTATCATTTGCAACCATGGTTGCATGAGCTTCACCCCTGCAGCTCTTAAAGGATGTTTGAATAATTGTTTCACCGACACCGGAATCATCTTTAAAAACAAGTTTTAAATCAACTAAATGACCTTCCTCGTTCTCAAGTGCGTCCTTTACTCTCGTTGTTCCTTTCAGGAATGAATAATCAGGCTGGTTTACATCATGATTCCCGCTCATAGAAATACGCGAAAAGAGCAAATATAAAAGGAGTAACAGTAGAAGCACACAAAAAAGAATCAGCAGATACAACCACCATTTTCCTTTCTTGGATTCGTGGTCTTTCACATTTTGACTTTCTTCCTGTTTTTCTTTTTCCGTTTCATCATCATAAGAAACAGGCTCCTTCGTTGTCGAAGCCGCGACTTCAGCACTCATTTTTGTTTTTCTGACCGTTTTTCTGACCGTTTTCTTGACGCTACTTCGTTTTACGTTCTTCTTAGTGGGAGCTTTAATATCTTCCTGAGGCTTTACAGTTTCTTTCTCTTCCAGTTTAGTTTTGTACTTTTCCGAAATCATATCGACAACGTCAGTTTCAGAAAAATTGGATGAAGAATTATCAATGGCAGCTTGTAATTCTGGTTCTGATTCATCATGCAGACACTGGTTTAAATTACTGGTAAGCTCATCCCCACCTGCAAGATTATCTTCATTTTTTAAAAAACCCCAGCAGGTTATTACAGGATGTCCCCCAACAAGATATATACAACTGTTATCTGGTACAACAAGTGCGTTTTTCAGCAACCCCGCTCCACTGCTGTCACCAGATTCATACAATTTATCAGAATAATTCTTAAGATTTGTTTTTATTTCGTTAATATGATTCAGAACTGATTTTGCTTCCTCATCAGACAGATCATCGAACTGTCTTACTGAACCACTTAAATCAGAATACCAATCTATAGATTTTTCACTTGGAACGTCCTTTGGTCTTGCAAAAACATCCTGATAAGCATAACCACTTTCGCTGATAAGATCGCTCAACTGGTAGTACAGGGTATCCAGCTTATTTCTGTCGACCCTTGTAACACATAACCCACTTCTCGATGTACAAGCTATTTTCTGTCCCATATGACCATCTTCTTTAATATAAAAAACATTCGTTTTATATAAGACTAAAAATCAAATAGGCGATGCTCATCGCCTATTTGACACTTGGTGCAGTGCCTTTATTTTGTAATGGCATACAAACTATAGTTATCCAAAACAACATCTACTTTGGCAGATTTAGTACCTGCTTTACCTTTGTTCTCTAAATTTATCATTTTTATCCTAGCATATACTTCATTAGCCTTAGCTGACACCTTTTCGTTGTCCTGCTGAACCTTTTTCTTCTGTTTCTGAGAGGCCAGTTTTTGCTTCCTCAGTTTTTCCCTCTGCTTCTTGGCTTCCTGCGCTTTTATTTGTTTTGCCTTTTCTTCCTCAGCAATTCTCCTCTCTTCTTCTTCAAGGAATTTTTCACCATCGGCAAGATCAGCATTTACATTTGTGGTTGCATCAGCCCAATAAGTTTTAATATTATCGAGCCCCTGCTTGATTTCATTCATGCGTTCAAGAAACTCCTTTTCAGATATTTTTTTATCCCTAACAAGATTTTCAAGAACGGTAATTTGTTTATCATAACAATCAAGAGCAACTTCAACTGAAGATTTCCTGAGATCCCACTGTGAAGAAACGTCACCTAAAATTTTCTGATATTCAGCCAGACGTTGGTCTCTGTCATTAATTTTATCAAGCCGAGCTTTGAAGAACCCTGTTGCCGCACCTGCAACAGCACCTACTGCTGCTCCGATGAGAGCCCCTTTCTTATCCTTTGACGCCAATCCACCGATTAAGGCACCACCGATCGCACCTATTACCCCACCTACAGCAGCACTCTTAATTTCATCTGAATTATCTTCATCCTTACACAGCTTGGCTATAGGATCGTAACATTCAGGATAATACTTAGCCTCAATCTGAGGTACTTTGCTGGTAGAACAACCAACCGTACCTAACACCGTACATACAGACAGCCATAAAAGAATATTTTTCTTCATAGACACTCCTCAAAAAATAAAGAGAATTGCAAAATTAACAGAGCTCTTATTAGAAAGTATCACTTATTACTTTCACTACTGTACAGTAAAAAAATAGGCACATATATAAATATGTGAAATATTTCTAAAAACATTAATTCCAAAAATCTTAAAAGCATATATACACATATATATCACAAATATACCAATTATTATGTTGTATATACAAATCATGACATCCGCATATTTATGCCAGCATACTAACCTAAAAATTAGATAACCATTACTCAATCTAGATTTTTTAAAAAATATATTTGATTTTTTAGCTGATATTTCTTTAATTTATCAGCATTTTTTATTGCTTTTGTATTGAGTATTGAGTATATATTATAATATAACATATACTCAATACAGGAATTGCAATATGGCATTAAAAGCGTCAGAAGAAGTTAAAACAAGAATTGTTCAACAAAAGCAGAAGAACGGTGATATCTATGTTATCGAGCGCAAGACCAAATATGATTCTGTCAAAAAGTTTAATGTTGTACTATCAAGTAAAATTTTAGGAAAAATTCCTAAAGGTGAAAAAGAAATGGTTCTGACGCGCCCTAAACGTCCAAACGGAACAAAAGTATTAAATTCAAAGGAACAACAATCTGAGATAACTGCCTCCAGACGGAAGGTGGGTATGATGGATATCATCGCTCACATAGGCAAGATCTCGGGAATTGATGATGCAATTTATGCCAACACCGACAAAGGGACAGCGCAGAAGATAATCTCTCTTGCAAGATACCTGCTTGCTACGGATGGACAGAGTCTGCCGGGAATAACTTCATGGCAGTACTCTCATCCGCTTCCCTATGATGAAGGACTTTCTGAGAGTATATACCACAACCTTTTTACAGACGTAGGACGTAATGAATCCCTGATGCAGAGTTTCTTTGCATCCAGGATTGAAAAGGCTGGAGATACTGCACTGCTGGCATATGATTCCACCACGATATCGACATATTCAAAGCAAATATCGGAAGCAAGATTTGGATTCAACAAGGCTCATGACGGTCTTCCAACAGTAAAGCTCCTGTCACTGTATTCAGTTGAAACCAGACAGCCTGTCGTATTTACCAGACAGCCGGGAAATCAACCGAATGTAATCACTATAGAAAATGCGTTAAAACAGCTTCAGGTCTTAGGTGTTAAAAAGGCTGAAATAGTAACTGATAACGGATACTATTCTGAGAAGAATCTTGCCGAAATGCTCCATGCCCGCTTTGACTTTATAACACTGGTCAAAATTGGCATCAGCTGGGTAAAAAAAGAACTTGAAAACAGATTTAACGAGTTCAGCAGCACAGGCAGTGCCTGTCCTTTTGACACCAATACCCATGGTGTTTCAGTAATGCTTAAACACGAGTTTACGAGACAAAGAAAGTATGCGAGCATGAAGAAGGGACTTGCAGGTGGAACACAGGAATCATTCGAGCGCAGAATCTATCTGCATCTATACTTTAACCCGTTCCGCAAGGTGGAACAGGATTCCACATTTGACAAAGACATGTTTGAACTTAAGTATCTAGTCGAAAAAGGAACGGCAGAGGAAGAGCTCTCACCAGAGGCTATTGAAAAAATAAACAAATACCTCAATATTAACCGTCGGGGAAAAGCTGTCAATGTAACATTCAATGAGAAAACAATAGCTGATGCCAAGAAGTATCACGGATACTTTGCTCTTGTATCCAACTGTGAAAAGGATCCGTTTGAATGTCTTAGCAAGTACCGCAGACGTGAAACCATAGAACAGTTTTTTGAAGCAGGTAAACAGAAAACAGATGGTACCCGCACAAGAGTATGGTCGAGCGAAAGTCTTATGGGCAGAATGTTTGTGCAGTTTGTAGCTCTGTGCTATTACGAATATTTAAGCGAACAGCTTCGCCAGATAAAACTCAAACTTGAGGAAGATATAACAGCAGAAAAGGATTTGGCGGAGACAAGAAAGAACAAAAAGAAGCTATTGTCTTGGATGAACAATACTCCTGTTTACCTGACATTGCAATGGTTTGATGCAGTTGAAGAAATTAAGGTCTCTGCCAAGCTTCGTTCAAGGAGATGGTCAACAGAGATAACTGAAAGAGACCAGATCCTGATCAATTATCTAGGCATGAAATTTTGAGTACTGATTATCCAACTTTTAGGATCGTAACGTACGGCATAATTTTCTCTGATTCTCTGCTGAAATTTCAGTTCAGAAACATCATTCAGCCTTTGAAAACCTTGCCAATACGAACCCCCGTTTTTTTTGACAAAAAACGAAAACGCTTTTTTCAAACAGATGTCTCAAATCAATTTAAAGCTTTAGGCATTTACCTCACATTAGGTTTAAAATATAATTGCTTTAAATATATAAGGTTCATGTTTAGCACAAATAATAATCAGACAAGATATCCAGAGGAGCAAACCTGAGCCGGTACACGTGATTTATGGTGTACAATATACGATGAAGTCATAACAATAATAATATAACGTTTATAAACAACTCCCGTCAGAGGGGGCGGATCAAATCAGATGTGATGCATAGCAGCTGTTATCGTGCTGCACCACTGGTTAAAACCTACGGAATGATTGCACATAGTATTTTTACCGCGGGGACTGAGAGACATTAACGGACTGACCGAATCAGCAGTTCTGTATACGTGACTGTCTCACGGCAGAGGAAACATGGAAAACTTCCGGCATTCCGGAACATCTCAAAGTGCCGTTTTAACCTTTTTTAGTGTTGTTTTTATCAATTTAAGATAATAAGTTAGCAAAAGTGTCATTATATTTACGCAGAGCATTAGAGCAGGCTTATCTGCAGAATTTAAAGAATAGGGAAATCCAGACAATCGCAGTCTCCCACAACAATCAGGCTGAGATTCGCAACGATTTCAATATTCTGTGTGAGAAGAAGGGTATCAGCAATCCCATAAGGATTCAGCTGACACCTGAAGATTACTTTGCGCCTTTATCCCCTATTCTCTATCTGATCAACGAACTGCTGTTCAGACACAATATTGAACTTACCCAGGTTTCCAGACTGCTGAAATTAGGCAAATACGAATCCAACATGCTTAATTCCATGCTGCAGAACCGTTTTGACATCAAAGAATACTACATGCCTTCTGATCTCGAATACATCAAGCTGAGAATCAGAAAGCACATCCAGACCCTGCTGCACCATCTGCTGAGCGGTCCGGATCCTATCCCCGTATGCATCTGCAATCTTCAGTATGCCGGTCCGAGCTCAATCAAGTTTCTGATTGACATTCTCAAGACCAACACCGGAGACTCCACCTACATTTATTCAATCAGGGAACAGTCTCTCAATGAAATGCAGAAGAAGGCAATCAAGCTTCGTGAAGATCAGCAGCGCCGCCGTTCTCTCAACATTTTTTCAGCATACAACAACGAGGATGATGATGAACAGGAACTTCTGAACACTCCAAACTGCATACTGCTTTTAGGGTTCAATTCAGAAAATCTGCTCAATGCCACCACTCCCGCCAAATGGCTGGAAATGGAAGGTGAAATCGAACGTTTCTTTGCTCTCATCCGTCCTTCTGATCCAGATTACAGGGGCAACAGTACGGACAACCAGTGGCCTAAGCTCAAGTATCAGGCAAAGCCTATCCTTACCTTCGAGGATGCGGTTGAACGCTGCGGCATACTCTTCAACTACCTCTGCTATGACGAGGTTATTGAAATCGCCAACTCCCTGATACAGGAAATAAGATTCAGCAAAGACAAGAAATTCAAGAACGAAGAACTCATCTACCACCTGCTGGGCCGAGCCAGACTGTACAAGCATGAATACGAAGACGCGCTCATCGCCTTCGACCTCATGTACGAAAAGGCTCAGTACAACAACAATACGGATGACGCCTGCAATTCCTACATCGAGCTGGCATACACCCACATTTTCAGATCAGACTTCGAATCTGTACTGCATTTCGCGGAGATGGCTGCTCATCTCGGTGAAATCAGTATGAACATGCGTCTGGTGGTTATTTCAAACTTCTGTCTCTTCGTAGCCTACGATCGTGCCGGTATCAAGTACGGATATCACAATATCTGTACCCTTATCGACAATCTGGAAAAATACGATCTGATAAAGGAAGAAGTTTATGTTCTGCGCAACATCTTCGCTCAGGTAAGCTTTGATCCTCAGAACCTCAACATGAATATCGCCCTGGAAATGTGCAACAAGGCCATTACCCTGGCAAACAGAGCAGGCATCAAGCACGAAATAGCGGCAGCCAACCACTGTAAAGGCGTGGTTCTGTTCAATCTCGGCAGATACCCTGACGCCCTGCATGCCTACAGACTGTCTGAAGATCAGTACTATCAGATTGAAGTACCGGTAGAGCTCACTCACGTGTACAACTCCATCGGTTTCGTACTCAATGAAACCGAGGACTACCCTAAGGCACATGAGTACTACATGAAGGCTCTGCGCAACTCAATCAACCTGAACGACTACTCAGAAATCACCATTACCATATACAACATTTCTCAGCTGTACATGCTGAGCGGTCTGTTCAAGGAAGCGCTGTCAACTCTGGATATTCTGCAGGAAATCCTTTCAATTCTGAAGACAACCAGACTGCCGTTCCACAACATTCACCACATATATCTGTCCAAGGCTCTGGTATACACCTACCTTGACAAGATAAATCTGGCTGAACAGATGCTCAGAAGAAGCGCCAACATCAGCAATGACATTCCGCTTATCGGCAGCGAGCTGTTCCTGTACAACCTGATTCAGACCATTGTTCACGTAAAGAACAAGCAGAAGCAGCAGGCTCTGGATCTGTTTGCCCAGATTCGCAACTTCCAGAAGCTCGGAACGCTTACTCCGAAAGAAAACATCCTGTTCTACATGACTGCCCTGAAGATATTCAGTGAATACAAGGATTATGAATCCAGATTCAAGTATCTGAAGGAAGGCTATTCATATGCCATAAAGAACCAGCTGTTCAACAGCCAGAAGCTTATCATCAACTGCTGGAAGCTGAACTTCAAGCCTTATGAAGGCTACTCGGTAATCGAAGTTCCAATGAACGAACTCAACCAGATTATTCAGCTGGTAAGACAGGAACACAAGGTTAACACCCTGTGGAAACAGGTTCATGAAATGCGCCTCATCTCAATGCTGCACAACTTCAGTCTTAGCGTTGATTCCTACAATCAACTGGCTGCGGAAACCCTGCGTCTGCTGTCGTCACACTTCAATATCAACGGCGGCATGATTTACTTCGTATCCCAGGAAAACAGGACCTCTTCCCTGATACAGGAGTTCAATTCATCCAAGATTCAGCCGAACTTCTCATTCAAGAAGATTGAGAAATTCATAAATTCCCATATAACCAAGGAATTTACCGAGCTGACGGATATCACCATCGGACCGGACAAGGTACACAGGGTAATGATATTCCCTCTGGTTGACCGTACCGAAGTATTCGGTCAGATGCTGCTGTTCAGTTTCGACAAGGCCTTAAGAAGCAATTACGAAGAGGAACATGATTCAATCACCATGATTTCACAGCAGCTGTCAAGTCAGCTCACCATGATTCTGCAGCGTAACGAGCTTATCAAGGTCAGCACCACCGATATGCTTACCGGTCTGTACAACCGTATGGAATTCAACCGTATAATCACCAAGCTTATTGCTGATTTACCTGCTGACCGCAACATATCCCTGGGCTTTATCGACCTGGATAACTTCAAGTACTACAACGATAATCTTGGACATGAAATCGGTGATAAGCTGCTGGTATGGTTTGCCGATCTTCTCAACAGTCTCAAGGGGCCTAACGACATTGTATGCCGCTGGGGCGGTGACGAATTCCTGTTCCTGATGAAGGACTGCGATGCCGACGAGGCTGAACAGCGTATGACCGTTGTACTCAACAGTCTGAAGAAAAAACTCGGTTACAAGAAGGAAATCGAAGAGTTCCTGCATACAACCGTGAACAATCTTCCTGAACGCTACTATCTGTCATGCTCTATCGGCGTAATGGACAGCAACAGTCTGCCTAAACCGTTTACCGAATCGGATCTGCTCACCAGTGCCGACGCGGCTCTGTACGAAGTAAAACGTACCGGAAAGGGAAAGGTTCTGAACTTCAAAAACATGACTCACGAAGCCGACGGCATGATAATGGAATCCAACAGATAAGCGGATTCACCATTCGGAACTTAACCTTAAAACCTGTTCCCGCATGGGAACGGGTTTTTATTTTTCAGGAGAACTACTGCTCCCTGCCTTCTTCAGCCCAGGCCATAAAAAAGCCCGGCATCAGAACTGATTGATACCGGGCTTCATTAAGGATTATCGGAATACCTTAGGTTCCGTTATTCATCATCCTTCATGTATTTAATCAGCTGTTCTGAATTCTCTTCAAGGAAGGTATCCAGAGGCTTCAGGATAATGTTGTCATTGTCATCGGCTGACATATGGAGCATGTCAGATGAAACATTATCGCCTGCGGCATCATAGAACATGAAGGTGAAGGCCACACTGTTTTCACCCATGGATTCTCTGGTAATCTTTGAATCCTTCTTGTACACAATGGCATCCATTTCCATCTCAACTTCCTTATCGTTATCTCCGGTAAGGGTATAGACGGTAAATACAGGAACGATCTTGTCACCAGGCTTGAGACGGGTATTCACCCTTTCAGGCAGGCCATCATCATTGTATGACTGCAGACCGATAATCTTGTAGTCATTATTCTTGCGGCTGTAGATGATTTCCATTATGTAGTCTTCACCGTTAAGCTTAATAGGACTTTCATAGAAAATGTAGTCGGCGGTTGAGTTGGTTACGCTGACGGAAACAGGTTCTCCGTCAAGACAGATCCAGGTATTGTCCACGGTATCCGTAAACACGCCCTTGTCCCAGTCGGCTTTCAGTGTTTCATCCATACCCAGGGCAATCATGACACCTTCCGGAGTTTCCTTTTCAGGAAGCATGATCAGCATATGGGCAATATCCACACGGCTGACGGAATCAAGCTGTTCCTTTGAGAGAGTCACATAGCTGTGACCGTTCTTGTTGAACTTTGGAGCGATGTCTTCGATGCTCTTGAAAGCCTCATCAACTTCCCTCTTGCCTGCTGAAGTCTGAATAGCCTGTGACAGGTTACCGAAAAGACTGGAGCCTGATGACTGGGCAGATGTACTGTGATTTCCGAGCACGCTCCCGAGACCTGCCATAACAGCGCTGGAAGAAGAACCGCTGCCGCTTTCTGAGGAAGAACCTTCATTTTCATCCTCATCTTCATCCTCATCAGATGAATCATCGTCTTCTTCATCCGTATCAGCGGCGGCATCACTGTCATCTGAATCTTCATCCTCGTCGGAACCCTCTTCACCGGAAAGGTCCATCTGAGCCAGATAATTAATGTAGTTTGTACCGTTGTCCTGATACTCATTGAGAACTTCGAGAAGCTCATCATCGAGAACGTTCATCACGCTGCCGTATACCTTGGAGAAGCTGGTATTGATACTGTGATCAACAAATGAAGCATACTTTTCGGTATCCTTACTTATAGGATAGTACATTGCCAGACCTTCACCTGAACGGTATTCACCGTTTTTCTTGTAGACCACGGTTTCGTCGATAAGATTCAGTACCTTTTCGGCATTTTTTTTGTCGTATCCGCTGATTGCATCCACAAACTCAGCCATATCCACACTTTCCGCGCAGTTAGGCTGCTTTTTGGTGGAACCGTATAACTGAACGTCATTCTGAGCCACACGTTCCATGAAATTCAGCTGCTTTCTGTTATTTATAACCTTGTTTCCCACTGAATTGGAAAAATCCATCATGGCCAGAGCAAGCTTAGGGAACTTATCAAGATCGATAACTGAAAGAGTGGTGCTTTCGATATCCATTTCTGACGTATAGTCAATATAGGTATCTACTATTGCCTTGCTTACCTCAAGAGGAGTCATCTTAGGATTCTTTGCCAGCATGCCGACCCACTGATCATAGGTCCAGCCGTAACCCGGTTCCACTTCTTCAGAAGCCACCATGTATCTGCCGAAAGGACTCATTAATGTAGCCACGTTGAAGTTGGCCATCAGACAGGCGTCAAAGCCGATGATGTCGAAGAACTTGGCAGAATCTTCACCGAAGGCATCCAGCATGGCACCGTTGACCTCATCCATTTTCAGGAATGAATCTTCAAAGTTTTCATCATACCCCACACCGCCGGTAGGACCGCCGCCGTGGTTCCAGAAAATGACCATTCTGTGTTTTGCTTCGTAATTTGATTCACCCCATTTGATGAAATCGGTGAAGTTTTCAGCCTCACCCATCGGAGCGTTCGGAACAGAACCGAGCTTAACAAGTTTCTGTTTCTCAATGGTATATCTGCCGAGCTCCTTGTTGGAAATGTTTTTATGCCACTTGCGTGAACCGCCTGTTTCAATGAGTATGCGTACGTCTTTCCCCGGATTGGCACTCATGATTTCATCAAGGTCCTCTGAAGCGGCCGCCCCCTTGGTTTCAAGGTCACTGCCCACGAGATAAAGATATATCAGCCATTCACTTTTCTGTTTTTCTGCAGCCTGGCTGACAGCCGGATATGCAAGAATCGCGGCACACAACATCAGTGCGGAAAACACTCTTCTAAAATTAAAAAAATTCATAATTAAACCAGTAATCATAAAAAATAATATGCATTTTCAGAAAGTCCGGATAAATCAGAAAATTCAGAAAATGCACAGATATCAGCGACGCTGATTTTACCATATTGAAGTTGTGTTTCTCTGACCGCCTAAACACTGTTGCCATAAACTTCACAAATAAGATTAGAATTTACGCATCCGATGGATAATATTTCCGGATATGCCTCCGGAAAAACGGAAACTAAAAAAATCCCCCGGGATTTAGTATGGACCCAGAAATTGATCACTTAAGTTTCTGAGAATACCTGCTCCCTAAATGATGTCACCTTCAAGATCATATTCATCGCTGGCGGTAACTCTCGCCTTCACGATGTCACCTACGGCTACAGGAGAGAAATCATCCTTCTGATGCAGGAATATAACCCCGTCGATATCAGGAGCATCACCCTTGGTACGGCCGACGATTCCCTGTTCACTGACCTCATCAACAATCACATCCGCGTCAGACCCGATTTTAGCGGCCAGAAGCTCGGTGGAAATCTGCTGCTGCAGAGTCATGAAGCGGTCGTAACGTTCCTGCTTGACCTCTTCAGGAATCTGTCCCGGAAGTTCATTGGCGGCGGCATTCAGAATATTACTGTAGGTAAAGCAACCCACTCTGTTCAGTCTTGCTTCCTTTATGAAATCAAGAAGTTCGGTAAACTCTTCCTCGGTTTCCCCCGGGAATCCCACGATAAAGGTTGAACGGATGGTGAGTTCAGGACAGATTGAACGCCATCTGTTGATGGTTTCAAGATTCTTTTCGTGTGAACCCGGTCTTTTCATGAGGCCGAGAATACGCTTGTTGACGTGCTGCAGCGGTACATCCATGTAAGGAAGAACCAGACCTTCAGCCATCTGCTCCACCAGTTTTTCCACATGTGGATAAGGATAGGCATAATGAACTCGCTGCCATACACCGAGTTTACCGATTTCCCTGGTAAGAGCATAAAGATCTCCGCGATCATAGTTTCTGAATCCGGGATATTTCTTGTCCATGCCGTAGGCTGAGGTATCCTGAGCTACAACCAGAAGTTCCTTTACGCCTCTCTTCACATATGCTTCAGCCTGTCTGAGCACTGCTTCAGGTGAAAATGAATCCAGATCCCCTCTTATCTGAGGAATCACGCAGAAGCTACAGCGGTGTGAACATCCTTCGGAAATCTTAAGATAGGCATAATGACTCGGAGTCAGCAGAATACCGCCTTCAGGAACCTTGAAGCGTGAACATGCACGGTGTTCCGGGAACAGCTGATTGATATCGTGAAGAACCTGCTTCGGACTGTGCGGACCGCTTACGGCCTTTACCTGAGGATAATGTTCCAGAATAAAATCCCTTCTCGGGCCCAGACATCCGGTAACCACGATTCTGTCGCACTTCTGCAGAGCTTCTCCGATAACCTCCATGGATTCGGTAACTGATGATTCTATGAATCCGCAGGTGTTGATAACGACAGCATCCGCTCCTTCGTACGTATCGCTTACCTCATATCCCGATTCCATGAGTAAAGTGATTATATTCTCGGAGTCCACAAGGTTTTTCGGACAGCCGAGAGAAATAAAGCCGATTCTGATGTTTGCTGAAGTCATAATAATTCCCACCTGTTGACAATCTGCGCCCATTATACATCAAATTACGGTTTTGCCCTGAAAAATTACACTCTCGCGCACATCTTTCAAAGCCTGAAAACACCTGTAAATCCGGGGGAAATAAAGGTGTTTTACGGGATACCGGCAGTGATTAACTGTCTGTATTGCTGACAATACGGCGGCATACCGGCAAATAGATGTTATTTTTCAGTCAAGAGGAGTAGAATATGCAAAAGTCTAATGAGGTGTACTATTATGATTAACAGTAAAATGTATGAACTCGGCTCACGCCGCAGTGTTATCAGAGAAATTTTTGAATACGGCAAAAAGAGAAAGGCCGAAATCGGTGAAGATAAGGTTTTTGACTTCAGTATCGGCAACCCGAGCGTTGAATCTCCTGAAGCAGTTGCAGACCGCATAAAAGAACTTCTGGAAGTAAGACCGTCTACAGCCGTTCACGGATACACCTCAGCACAGGGTGATCCTAAAGCCAGACAGGCCATTGCCGACGATCTGAACAGAAGATTCAACACCAGCTTCACCGGCAACAACGTCTACCTGACCTGCGGTGCCGCGGCTTCACTGACAATCTCCCTGAGATCAATCATCGACCGCGATGATCAGAACGTAATGGTATTTGCTCCGTTCTTTACCGAATATCGCGTGTTCATTGAATCAATGGGAGCTCAGATAAGCGTGGTTCCGGCATCATTCCCTAAGCTTGATCTCAATCTCGAAGCTTTCAGAAAGATGATTAACGAAAAAACCGTAGCGGTTATTCTCAACTCTCCGAACAACCCTACCGGCGTGGTTTACAGCGAAGAACAGATTAAGGAACTCTCTGCCATTCTTGAAGAAAAGAGCAGGGAATACAACCACCCTATCTACATCATTTCAGATGAACCTTACCGTGAAATCACCTACGGCTGCAAGCCTCCGTTCATCACTCACTACTATAAGAACTCCATTATCTGCTATTCATACAGTAAGGGACTTTCCCTTCCAGGTGAACGTATCGGCTACATTCTCGTGCCTGACGTGATGCCTGACTGGCAGAAGCTTTACGCCGCCGTATGCGGTGCAGGCCGTTCACTCGGTTTTATCTGTGCTCCGACCATGTTCCAGCACGTTATCACCAAGTGTGCTCCTTTAACCTCCGACCTCAGCAAGTACGCAGCCAACAGAGAGCTCATCTACAACGGACTTTCAGAACTCGGCTATGAATGCGTTCGTCCGGACGGTGCCTTCTACCTCTTCGTAAAGTGTCTTGAAGAAGATGCCAACAAGTTCTGCATGAGAGCAAGAGAATACGATTTGCTTCTGGTTCCTAGCGATGACTTCGGCTGTCCTGGTTACGTCCGTATCGCCTACTGCGTATCTGCGGATACCATCAGAAACTCAATGCCGGCATTCAAGGCTCTGGCTGAAAGCTACAGATAGTCTTTCCGGAATTCAGAAACGTAAAACGGTACCCTTAAAGTTCCCGGGTACCGTCACTGAGGCTGACAGACTGCATTTACCGCGTCTGTCAGCTTTTTTATCAGCACTGTAAGAATCGTGAGCTGACATATTCAACTTTTTCCACAAAAAATGATACAATCCCCTCAGTCTCAGAAAAAAATGAGAATTTTTGGCGTTTCGGCCGGAAGGACATTCCATGGATTCTACCCTGCCGTAAACATCATTTCATCAATCATTACGGATTATTTCAGATGAAGCATATCGACTATAATACCGCCGGTGTCTGCGCCAAGGTTATTTCCTTTAACATCGATGAGAATACTCATACCCTGGACAATGTTGTATTTTACGGCGGCTGTCCCGGCAATTTAAAAATGATTTCCAAGTTCGTTAAAGGCATGAAGGCTGAAGACGTTGTGGCCAAGTGCTCAGGAAACACCTGCGGCAACAAGGGTACCTCCTGCGCCGACCAGCTTGCCCAGGCAGTAGCCTGCGCTCTTTCAGGTCTTTAACAATTCTGCCCGACAGGATCCCGAAGTCTTTCGGGATCCATGGAAAATCTGATTTTACGCCGTTTTTCAACGACGTTTTTTTACCTTTTCAGCACGTAGCATGTATAAGCAGTCCATCATTTCACAGATACTTAAGAAACTTAATCCATGACATTAAAAACACTCCCTTTTGTAAAATGGGCTGGCGGCAAGGGACAGCTTTTTGATCGCCTTAAACTGAGAATGCCTGATTCGTATAAAAGATACTACGAACCGTTTCTCGGCGGAGGCGCCATGCTTCTCGGACTTCAGCCTGAACAGGCCGTGGTAAGCGACACCAACGAACAGCTTTTAAATGCCTACATGCAGCTTAAAACTGATGCTGAAGCCGTAATCGCGGCCGTAAATGAACTGGACGGAACCGTATGTGATACGGAGTTCTACCTTGCCCAGCGTGAAAAATACAACGACAAAATCAGAAACCGCATCCTCGACACCGAATGCGCGGCCCTGATGATCTGGATTAACAAACACTGTTTCAACGGTCTTTACAGGGTTAATTCCAAAGGTCTGTTCAACGTTCCCTACAACAACAGGGTCAAAGGCACATCCATAGATGCGGAAAATCTCCGGAACATCGGCACCTATCTCAGGAATGCCAATATAGACATCCGCTGCGGTGACTTTGAAAAAGCCTGCTGCGACATCAGGGCCGGGGATTTCGTATACTTTGACTCTCCATACGTTCCCGTAAGCGATACCGCAAACTTTACCGACTACACCAAAACAGGTTTTCTGAAGGAAGACCACGTAAGACTGGCAAGTCTTGCCGACAGTCTGGCACGGAAAGGAGTTCTGGTTATGCTTACCAACAACAATGTTCCCCTGGTGCACGAACTTTATCAGGGATTTGAAATCGAAGAAACCAGCGTAAGAAGAGCAATCAACCGTGACGCCTCAAAACGCGAGGGGTCGGAAGTAATTATCACCAGCTACAAAACAGGCTTTTAATGTAAGCGTATAAGCAATTAGGGTTATTCATTTTCCAATGCCAACACTTTAAGATGTCTCCGTATTTTACGGAGATAATCTTATGACTAAAACACATCCAAGGCATCAGCAGTGGCTGAATCAGTATTATGAACAGCAGAACAGTGGATTGAGTGCCACCCAATGGACTCATGAGCATGGCATTTCGTATAAGACCTATTTGAAAAGGATTAGCAGGTTACGAGAAATTGGTCTTATCAGCGGTGGTTCCGCTAAATGTAAAGAACCGTCTGCTGATGATAACACTGAAGGCAGTTCATTTTTCATGATTGAAGTGCCTCCAGCTCCGACTGTTCATACCTCCAAAGAGCATGATAATTCCATCGTATGTCAGATAGAACTGACCTCGGGTGCAAAACTCAGTATTTCTAACGGAATTCATTCAGAACTGTTACAGCGGATTTTGGAGGTTGTTGTCTGATGCCGGAAAGAATAACTCCCGGAATAGATAAATTTTACGTGGCCTGCGGTAAAACGGACATGCGCATGGGAATTAACGGTTTGGTAAACAAAATTACTACGGAATTTAAACTTGAACCCTGCAGTAACTCAGCTTTCCTGTTCTGCGGAATCCGAAAAGACCGGATGCATCAGATAAGGTATTTTAAACACGAATGCGGACGGAGCAGCGATTATCCTTTGAAGTTCCTTAAGGGATTTGAAGGATATCTGCATACTGACGGTTATACAGGATACGATAAAACCGTAAGAGAAAGTCGGGGAAAAATTATAAGATGTGAATGTCTGGTACATGCCCGACGGCACTTCGCCGACATTCTAAAACTGGCCAAAGACAAGCAGAACAATGAAACATTACTGGCAGCGAAAGCAGTGAAGCTGCTGGATCAGGTATTTGTAATTGAGAAAGAAGCAAACCTCTGCTGTGTTGACGGTTTCGGAATACGGGATCCTGAAAAGGTCAGAGCACTGCGTCTGAAAAAAACACAGCCGATATTGGATAAATTCTTTAACTTCTGTCAGGGGATAAAGGATGCCCGGTGCTGTCTTCCGAAAAGTCGCCTGAATCAAGGTGTGCAATACGTATTGGACAGAAGTCATGAACTTATGAACTTCCTTGATGATGGCAACTGTGATGTCAGCAATAATACTGCTGAGAACTCAATACGTCCGTTTACCGTGGGAAGAAAGAACTTCTTATTTAACTTCACGGAGAACGGAGCCGATGTCAGTGCCGGATACTACACCATCATCCAGACAGCGATAGCAAACGGCCTTGCTCCGTACAAATATCTTGAATGGCTTCTTACGGAAATCAGTTCTGTAAGACCGAAGAGCGTACTCAGCAACATGAGTCATCTTCTGCCGTGGTCAGACAAGGTTCCCACAGACTGCAGGTCAAATAA
>JAEEGL013135758.1_pt1 | contig 32692 bp, 33 predicted proteins | sample 9134231 | NCBI WGS metagenome assembly JAEEGL01 (sample SAMN16246548, study PRJNA631951) | gut metagenome | biome: gut microbiome; feature: rumen; material: fiber-attached | host: Bos | place: Iran: Karaj | collected 2018-10
CACCTCAAAGAGATGAAATTTGTGCATATTTGCAGGTTATGACGACGAGTAATACTTGCCGTATTCCGAGGAGGAATACCTGCATAAGATGTGCGAAGGTCGCTCTTTGAGGCATTACTGGCTTATGAAGGACCGCCCTTACGCGCCGGGGTTAATCTCGTTTTTTTGTCTTTATCTTATAACTATGCTGTCTCTTTCGGGGCCGACGGAGACATAGCCGATGCGGCAGCCGATCTGCTTTTCAATGTAGGTTACATAGTTCCTCGCCGCCTCGGGGAGATCTTCCCACTTGCGGGCGCCCGAGATGTCGCAGCCCCAGCCGTCCATATACTCGATTACGGGCTTCGCGCTGTCCAGCAGGCAGGGGAACGGGAAATCGTCGGTCTCCTCGCCGTTTACGATGTATTTCGTGCAGACGGGGATTTTATCCATATAACTGAGCACGTCCATCTTTGTAAGGGCGATGTTCGTGGCGCCCTGGCACTCAACACCGTAGCGCGTGGCGACTATGTCAATGGGGCCTACTCTGCGCGGTCTGCCCGTTTTGGCACCGTATTCGCCGCCCGCCTCACGGAGCTTTTCCGCCTCCTCGCCGAACCATTCGCAGGTGAAGGGGCCCTCGCCCACGCAGGTGGAATACGCCTTTACAACGCCCACAACCTCGTCGATTTTAACCGAGGGAAGTCCCGAGCCGACGGGCGCGTAAGCGGCTATCGGATTTGATGAGGTGGTGTAGGGGTGAATGCCGTAGTCGAGGTCGCGAAGGGAACCGAGCTGCGCCTCGAACAGCACGCTCTTGCCCTCTTTCTGCGCATCGCGCAGGAATTTGCCTGTGTCGCAGATGAACGGCTTTATCTTTTCGCCGTAATTCTCAACCCACGCCATAAGCTCGTCAATCGTAACCGCGGGAGCGCCGTAAACCTTTGTGAGGGTGAGATTTTTCCATTCGAGCAGGTCGGTCAGGTGCGCCTTTAAATGCTCGGGGTAGAGAAGTTCGCCCGCGAGCACGGTCTTTTTCTGGAATTTATCCGAATAGAACGGCGCTATGCCCTGACGGGTGGAGCCGAATTTTTTATCCTTGAGACGGGCCTCCTCAAGGCCGTCAAGGTCACGGTGCCACGGAAGGAGGAGGGACGCCCTGTCGCTTATTTTCAGGTTTTCGGGAGTGATGGAAACGCCCTGCGCGACCACGCCTTCAATCTCCGTCCAGAGATTTTCGCAGTCAAGCGCAACGCCGTTGCCGAGAATGTTGACAACGCCCTTCGTGAAAATGCCCGAGGGGAGCAGGTGAAGAGCAAACTTGCCGAATTCATTTATAACCGTGTGACCCGCGTTGCCGCCGCCCTGATAGCGCACGACCACGTCGAAATCCTTTGTGAGCAGGTCGACCATTCTGCCCTTGCCTTCATCGCCCCAGTTTATTCCTACAATAGCACAGTTTGACATTTGTTTTCCTCATTTTTCCGGGAGAGAACTCCCAAATATTTTATTAACCGATTTATTATAGCATTTTATAAAATGTATTTCAAGGAAAATAGATATTTTATTTGGAATTGAGAAAGAAAACCAAACGCCCTCCGCGGAGTGCCCGTTACACAGGAAAAACGGCGCGGAACATTCCGCGCCGTTTTTGATTGTATATGATTACATCATATTCGCGTTGCGAAGGGTGAAGAGAATGTAGCTTACAAATTGGTTTGTTGTGTAAATCAGCGATTTGACAGTTTCCGTTATAACCTGCGTAAGGGGTTGGAACGACAGGTATTGTACAGCGTTTGACAGGGTGTATGAAACCGCCTGTGCGTAGTCAATGATATCCGCCCTGCGGTTGCAAACCGTGATTTCGGGCTCAAAGGAAGCCAGAAAACCGGTTCTGTAAGCGTGCGCTTCATACCAGTCGCCCTCCCTGAGGGTCCAGAAAACTGTGCCGTCGCTGTTGAGTTCATACTGTGCGGAAACAGTGTATTCCTCTCCTCCTACGGTTATGTGCGAGGCGAATACATCGATATCGTCATCTTTTTCGGCTCTGACCTCGGTGCCGTCTTTTAAACGGAGAATGACATACTCCGGAGTGCCCCAGGCGAGGACATCATAGCAATACTCGTCATAATCCACCGTCGCCGAAGGGGTGAAGTCCTCGGGCAGTTCAACGCTTTCAATCTGTTCCGAAAGCGTTTTTATTGTAATATTGAAGTCAAAGCCGCGGCCGTCGTTGATGTCGTAGTGAACTTTGTAGGTTCCGCCTTCATTTTCGGGAAGTTTGAAGCAAACGCCTTTGATTATATATTTTTTACCCGCCGAGAAAGTGATTTCAATTCCGCCGTCGGGATATATTTCCGCCCAGTGGTCGTAATTGCTGTAATACAGACTGTTATATGAAGTGTTCGCGGTGAAGCTGTCGGGTGTGACCGATGCGATTTCGCCGACATATTCAATTGTTACCGGAGAAGGCGCAAATTCCTTTTCGGCGTAATCGTCATCCGTTCCCCAGTCAAAGAAATACATAAATGTTCTTTCGCCCTTTTTCAGATAAACGGGGAAGCCGCGGCTGCCGTCCTCGGAGGAGTAAACCGAGCCGTCGACACCGATTGTGCCGCCTTCCTGATGGAACTTCAGCACGCTGCCGCCTATGCTGATATCGGAAACACCGAAGCCCCAGAACTCACCGGAAACAATGTAGTAGCCCGTTTCGGAAGGGGTAAAGCCGTAGGTTGAGCCGTCGAATGTAACCTCGTTTTCGCCGCTTTTGAGAGCGCCCTTGTATTCGCTTTTCCAGGAGTCCGCGCGCGAGCCGACATAGCTCCAGGTGATTTCGTCATAATCCGGCTGATACGCCGAGGCGACCGATACGCAGGACAGCATAAGAGCGATGAGCAGGATTGCCGCAAGAACTGTTTTAAATGTTTTTTTCATTGAATTTTACCTCCCTGATTGCACGTTTCCCGTGCTTTGTCTGAATTATACAGACAGGGCGATTAAGATTCAATTGACCGGCTCATTAAGAAAGCATAAAGATTCCCTTATGATTCTGTTATGCCCGCAAAATCATAAGGGAATTGTTCTTTTTATTATTACCAGAGGTCTTTCTTTTCAAGCCAGTCCTTCGCGAGGGAGTAGGTCTGCCTGCCGTCGTGCGACATATATGAGGAGTGGTCGGCGCCTTTTATGACCGCCATATCGCTGCCCTTGACGCATTCGTGAATATAGACCGTGTCCGTCAGCCACATTATGTCGTGCTCGCCGCAGACAATGTAGGCGGGGCAGGTTATTGAGGAAAGATATTCCCCGTCAAACTGCGGCAGGGTGAGCATAAGGTCGTTTAACTTGTCGGGTTTAAATATGTTCGCAACCGCCACGCCGAACGGAAAATACGGCTTGAAGGTTTCGGGCCGAGAGTTCGCTCCGCAGGCGATTACCGCCCCGGGCAGATCGGGATATTTCGCCGCGAGAGTCAGGGCGTTTATCGCGCCGTCGCTGTGACCGATAACTGTCGATTTTTCAAGACCGAGCGCCTCAATGAATTCGGCAATATCCTTCGCCATAAGTTCATAGGTTATCACGCCCGGGTCGCCCGACTGACCGTGGCAGCGGCTTTCGGGCAGATAGACGGTGAACCTGCTGCCGAGATATGACGCCGCCTCCTTAAGCGAGTTTACGCTGCCGCCGTTGCCGTGAACAAGTATGAGCGGCTTTTCGCCCTCGCCGTAAACCTGATAATGTATTCTTACATCGCTCAGTTCAATGAAGGTGTCCTCCCTCATCTCAACGGGGGCGGGCAGATCCGACACGGAGGGCGTGTCAATCGCGTTGTATTTCTGCGGATTCATCACAAAATCAATCTGCGAGGCAAAGCCGCCGAAGGACGCCGCGAGGCACATAAGAATTGTTATAAATGTTTTCATATTATTCTCCGTGCGTGTTCACCGAAAGCTCGCCGCTGCCCGTAAACCCGGCGGTCTTTCCGCCGTAAACGATTTTCGCCTTTATCGACGGGTCCGCTCCGGCTTTTATTGTGACACTGTTTTTGTCTTTTATAATCTCAACGGATATTACGCCCCTTACGGTGGTGATGTGACCTTTAACCCTGTTTAAACCCTCAACCGTTACGGGCGAGATTGTAACGCTCTCAAAACCCGCCGAGTTTTCATCCTGACGGATGCCTAAAAGATAAGTGAACAGGCACTTTGTAACGGCGCCGAACATCGGGTGGTTCTTCGAGCTCTGACCGTTCCAGTTTTCCCACAGGGTGGTAGCCCCGTTGCGCGCCATAAAGTCGAAGGAGACCTCGCCCCTGCCCGCGAGCAGGTTGAAAGCCGTCTGCCCCTCGCCGTGCTCAAAAAGATACTGAGTCAGAGCGGGCGTGGCGATTATGCCTGTGTCGTACATACCGAGCGCCTTATATTTTCCGGCCATTTTTGCGAACACCTTTTCATCCCCGAGCCCCGCCGACAGAGCGAGGGCGGAAGCGCCCTGAATGCCGCCGATATAGGCGTGCTGCTGAGAACTGTAATACGCGGCGTCAACCGCCTGAGACGAGCGTTCTATAAGAGCGGGAAGATGAGCCGTTTCACTCTGCCTGCCGAGGATTTCGCCGATTTCAATAACGGTTTTCATAAAGCCGATATAGAGGCAGGTGTTTACGAAGGATTCGGGTATTTTTATCTCCTCGGGCGGGAGCCAGTCGCCAAGGCACCAGCCGTCCTTTTCCTCGCGGCAAACAAGCCCGAACTGAGTGCGGGATTCGATATATTCAAAGTATTTAAGCATTTTCGGGAAGAACTCATTGAGCAGGTCGCGGTCTCCGTAGATTTTATAGAATCTGTAGGGAACCTCCACAATCGCGCCGCCCCAGCCGCAGGGTCCGCCTCCGCCGCCCATAACGGGCGCCGTGTGGGCAACGTGACCCGTTTCGGTGCACTGGCTGTCAGCGATATCATAGAGCCATTTGCGGTAGAACTCCCTGCAGCCGAGCGTGAGCATAGCCGCCTCGCAGCAGAGCTGACCGTCGCCCGTGTAGCCGAGACGCTCGCGGTGCGGGCAGTCCGACGGCACGCCCGAGTGCATATTGCAAAGCTGGGTGTGTACATAGGTGCTGTAGAGCCAGTTTAACTCCCTGCTGTCGCTCTCAAACGAGGATGTTACGGGCACATCGGAGTGAACCACATCCACTCTGACAACCTCGGCGTCGCCCTTTACCCTGAAATAGCGGAAACCGTGCCAGGTGAAAAGCGGAATATATTCGCGGTCCTCGCCGTCGGTGATGAACTCCTCGGTCTGGTAGCCCTCTTTAAAGTGGATGCCGAAACCGGGCTTGTCATATATATCCTCGGCGTAGCTCACCGTGATTTTTTCATGGGGCTTTCTGCATTTCAGAACGGCGTAACCCACCGTATTTATGCCCGCGTCGTACAGTTTTCCGTTTTCGTTGCCCTCAAGCAGAACTACGCCGGTTATACTCTCAATAACTTTATCCGCGGGAGCGGTCTGAATCATATAGTTGCTGTCGGGCGCAGGTATTTCGCGGCTCGGCGTAAAATTGCCGGAATCGGGGTTCGTCATCCAGTCGGCGGGCAGAAGATTGTAATCCTGTTTTTCGCCGTAATACAGTGACACCTGCGTAACAAAGCCGCTGTTTACGAGCGTTGACGAGTCGCTGAGCACATCGCCGCTGCCCTTTGTTATCGCGTAGCAGAGTTTCGGCTTTCCGAATGTGACATAGCCCTCCGCGTCGCGGAAGACCTGACAGTAATAGCCCGTGCCGAGCAGAACGGTCATAACATTTTCGCCGTCCTCAAGGTAATCCGAAATGTCATATTTCATACAGTAGGTGCGGAACGAGAGTTTGTCAACCAGCGGATACTCGAAGCGCGAGAGATCCCTTTCGGAATAGTTCGAGGCGTTGGGCACAAGCAGATCGCCGCTGACCTTTCTGCCGTTTATATACAGGCGGAAAAAACCGAGGCCGCAAATCACAATGGATGCAGCCTCGCCCTTGACGGCGGTGAAGGTCTTTTTAAAAACGGGCGCTAAACTGCCGGGGCAGTCAATGAAACGCGCGCCTTTGAAAAGTTCGGTTCCCGTCATTTTATTTCCTCTTTTTCTGTTTTGTATTTTGTAAATTCGTCAATCATACACCTGCCCAGCCCGTTCAGGTATTTAAGCGCGGGGGCAATGGCGTCATTGGGCAGGGGCTTTAAGAAATTGTCCGCCTCAAAGGTGAAATTGCCCTTGTAATCAATTTCGGCGAGTGCCTCAAGCACCTCGCTCCAGTTGATTTTGCCCTGATAGGGGGCAACATGGCGGTCGAATTTAAAATCGTTGTCGTGAATATGCAGGGCGGTCAGCCTTTTGCCGCCCACCGTGCGTATCATACGCGCGGGATTTACGCCCACAAGTCTGCAGTGCCCCACATCCACACAAGCGGAGAAATAATCGGCGTCCAGCGCGTCCACAAGGCGGCAGAGCGCCTGCGGAGTTGAGCAGACCGTGTTGCGGCACACCCTTTTTCTCGAAAACGGGTTGTAGCCGCCGTAGAGATTCTCAAGCGCTATGTTCACGCCGTATTCCTTCGCGTAGGGCAGAAGCGAGGTGAAAAGCTCAACATTGCGGTCAAAGCGGTTTGTGCGCGAGAGCACGTCCGGGTGCATAACGCAAACTTTTATGCCGAGTATCGCGCATATTTCGAAGCATCGTCTTACGGCGTCGGTGCAGCGGGTGTTGTATTTTGAGTCGCCGGGTCTGACCGTCGGGAACGGGGCGTGCGTCTGCTCAAAGGTCTTGCCGTAGAACGAGGCGATTTCAAGCAGTTTTTTCGCGCGCTGTTCATAGCAGGGCGCCATAAGCGTACAGTTTTCTTTTGTCAGGTGAAAAAGCGAGTAGTCGATGCCGTCAAAGCCCGCCTCGCATATCATCCTGACCGCCGTCAGATCGCCGAATCTTCCGCCGGCGTTCGCGGTCTGAGTTACGAGTTTCATCTTATTCCTCCGGAGCGGAAAGGGTGAGTTCCTCTTTGATTTCCTCTTTCATTTTTTCCATATCCGCCTCCTGCGCCGCCTCGCTGTTCGCCTGCCTTACATAGGCGTAAACGGGTTCAAGGCGCTCCTTGGTGAGCGGATAGCCGAATTTATAGAGCAGGAAGATGAGCGTATATACAACGGCGGGAATGAGTGTGCATACCTTTAATATTCCCTCGCTGACGCCGGGCTTGTAGCCGATTTTCGCCATCTCCTCGGTGTAGCCGACCATACCGAGCAGGGTGAGTCCGCCGTAGTCCGCGGCAGTCTGACCTAACTTGCGGCAGAAGGTGTAAACCGCGTAAATCGCGCTCTCGCTCTTTTCGTGGGTCCTGTACTGCTGGTAGTCGATTACATCCGCCACAACAGCCCAGTTCGTGATTGAAACGAAGGAGTAGCCGAAGCCGATAATGAACAAAAGAATCATAAACAGCCACGCCTGGTCTCTGCCGGGCTTGATTAAATATGTTAAAATCGCCGCCGCCGCTGAGAAGAAGGCGCCGACCTGGCAGAGCTCCTTTTTGCCGTATTTCTTGCTGAGTTTCGGCACAAGGAAAATCATAATCGCCACGGGCAGATACTGGGCGACCGTGCCGAGAATCGAAAGGCGCGTGTCGCAGAAATAGTTTTTGTAGAGATACTGATTGAGCGATGAGAACTGAAGCTGACCGCTGATGAGAATACCCGTGAGGGCGAGCACAACAAACGGTCTGCTCTTTATCATGGAGCCGTAGGTCTTTTTCAGGTCAACGTGCGGGTTTGCCTCGGAGGGCACGCGCTCCCTAGTCGTGGTGTAGCATATAAGGTAAGCCACAGCCGAGAAAACCGCCATAATAATCGCGAATTTGAGCATACCGCTGCCGCTTGCCACATCGTATGTGCCGCCGTTGCCGTCGTCCATTTTGGTATAGACCACTATCGGCGCGAGAAGCAGGGGAGCCGCTCCGCCCACGCCGCTGCCTATGGCGCGGAAGGTTGAGAGCAGCGTTCTGCCGTCCGGGTCGTCGGTGATTACCGAGGCGAGCGAGCCGAAGGGCACATTCATACCCGTGTAGAGCATACCGAAGGCGATATAGGTGGCGTACGCTATGGCGAGGAGTATCGCCTGGCTGTTGGTGAACCTGTCAAACGCCACAAAGCACAGCACTTCGGATATCGCCAGCGGAACGGACACCGTGAGCAGATAGCGGCGGTATTTGCCGTTTTTGCCGGGCTTTCTCTTTGCGACAATCGCGCCCCAGAGAGGGTCGTTTATCGCGTCCCACAGACGGGTGAAAAGGAAAAGGTTCGCGACCGTCGGCTTCGCCCTGAGCTTGAGCACGTCGGTCAGGAAAACCTTGAGATATGAGCTGACATAGGTGAGCACGAACATGTTGCCCGCGTCGCCTATCATGTAGCTTATGCCGTCTTTCAGGCCGATTTTGTTCGGGTGAGGAGCCGCCTGCTCAACGCCCGTCTCGATTTCGGCATCTTTTTTTGCCAAACCGGACACCCCTTTGTAATTTATTAACATTATAAATATATCATAGAGTCGGAATAAAATCAAATATATTTAATCCGAAATCCGTGACAAAAAATCAAAACCCGGCGGCTTCTCCTTTTACGGGAAGTCGCCGGGTTCTTTTGCGTGGTTCTGTTACTTCAAAGCGACATAAAAATAATCGTTTTCGGAGTCGTTGAGGCGGGTTGTGATACCGCCGGAGGTTGTGTTCGTAACCGAAAAGCCGTCATCCGTGAGCGTCACGCCCGCGGTGCCGAAGCCGTCGCAGGCAAAGCCCGAATACACATATCCGCCGTGCACGGCGGGCATGGACTGTGTGCCCACAAAAACCGCTCTCGGCTTGAAGCCGAGGTGAAAGCTCCTGTAGGCGGCGTCCGTGCCGAAATACGAGCCCGTTGCGGTCGGCGCGGTGAGATAAGCCCTCTGCGCGGCGCTTAAGTGTATATCCTCATCGCGGATGTGCGAGCCGCAGAGCAGTTCCTTGTCCATAAACGAGGGGAAGGGTATGTCGCAGGTGTCGGCGGGGCAGAGGTTCGCCTTTATTTCGGCGTATGCCTTCAGCACAAACGCCTCCGTGTCGCGGTCCGCCGTGATTCCCTCACAGCCCGATGAGACAATCTCGAGGTCGGTGCCGAAACTCAGAGCGTCGATTACGAGAGTAAACGCGTCGTAACACTCCCCGCCCCCGAGGGCGAAGGGCGCGTGCACGCCGAAGCGCAATTTAACAAGGGCGTTGCGGCAGTATTCGTCGCGCTCGAGCACCCCCTCGTTGTTCGCGGTGAAGGAGTCCGATATCCGCACGCTTTCAATGCCCACGCTGACCGTTGTGCGCGAGAGCGGCACGGTTTTGGGGCAGGCGGGATATTCCGTTGTGAATTTTATGCCCTCAAGCGCCTGAATCTCCGACAGGCACTCAACCACCGCGCCCGGCAGGGCGCTTATTTCGCTCATTGCTCATCCTCCTTCACTATTACGCGGATTACCGCCCAGATATAGAGCGGCTCATCCCCGAAATAAACCTTTTCGGCGCGGTCGATTCTGTAGTCCGTGCCCGAGCAACGCAGATACTCCCCGTCTCCGAGAGCGGTTAAATCGCAGGCGGGCGGGCAGATACACAGATAATGCCCCTCGCTGTTGAAGCCCACATCCGTATATACGCCGTCGAGATACATCTTGTTTTTGTAGCGCAGGGGGCTTATTACCGCACGGTGCGAGGAAACAACCTCACCCTCCGCGTCACGCAGGGTTATATCCCTGCCGACAGCCGAAAGGCTCGCTTCAATGTTCATATTTTCACCTGCCCGAAATAAAAACTTGTGTCCTTTAAAAGCGGAAGGGCGGCAACGAGTTTAAGGCGGTGTTCCTCTTCCGCAAAGGAGAGCGCTTTCTGAAAATCGCGTTTTACGGAGACATCGCCCGCTTTGAATTCGGACAAGCCCGCCTCCCCCTGCCCCCGCCTCACGGCGAGGGCTCTTAACACACAGGCGGCGGCAAGACTTATAAGCCGCGCGTCGTCGGGGTCGGCGTTTTCTCTGACACAGGGCGATATTTCCGAGCAAACGGCTTCGCACAGCGCCGAAAAGTCCGCGCCCGTGAGCGAAGAATCGCCGTAAACGGCCGTGAAAGCGCTCTCAACCGCCGATGAATCAATCATAAAACCATCTCACATTTCAAGAATTTTCGAGGCGGGGTCGAAGATTTTGGCAAAGCCCGCCGTGCAGGTCACCGCCGCCCTCTCAAGCTGGCGGTCAATGAGTTTGTCGTACTCCGTAACAATGCCGCCGCAGCGCACCATTTCGAGGGCGCATCCGCGATCAAGACCTATAAGCTTGCCCGAATCGAGGCAGGAGCACTTTATGAGATCCGCTCCGAGGGGAGTGATCATTTTGCCCGTGGCGTGGAAGTTGAGACCCGCCGCCGCGTCGCGCATCTCCGTCATTTCGAGGATTTTCTGCATAACATCGGGGGCGGCGAGCAGGGTGTTGAGTTCGTAGGGGTCAAAGCCCGACCAGAACTGCGTAAGATCGCCGTAAACCACGGTGCCGGGCGTCGCGGTGCTTTCGGTTTCGGCGGGGTTTCCGTTGCCGTCGCCGTTTACAAGCACATTTACCGCGTCCTTTAACTGCGAGCGGGCTATGTAAGCGCCTATCTGCTTTAAAGTGACCGTGAAAAGGTCAAGGCGCTGGCGGCGCAGCGCCTCGTAGGAGGCGACAAGCATCCTGCCCCTCTTGTGAAGGGTTACGAGATTGCTTTTGAGACTTATTCCCGTCTCGGGAATATACGCGCCCTCGGCTACATCCCTGAGTTCCTTTTCATCCTCCGAGGGCGAGGATGTGATTGTGCGGTAATCCGCCGAATCAATCACCGTGACCGCCGCCGTGATTTTCGGCAGAATATCCGCCTGCTCAAGGCCGCTTCTCACGGCTCTCGAGATGTATTCGGGGAAGAGCACGGAAGAATCGCTTGTTTTGAAGAATTTTTCAACCGTGTCGCTCGAGGGTCCGCTTACCCTGATGTCAAATCGCTTGAGCTGGCGCTCATAGGCGTCAAGTCCCTCAAGCGCCGTGCCCCTGTACTGCTCCGACGGGTCGATTTTTTCCAGTTCGCCGGTGAGGCTGCCCGTGGAATAAAGCCCTTTTTCAAGATGTATGCTGTCATAAGCCGTCATATTAAATCCTCCTTAAATCAGAACCGTGATTTTTCCGTTTTCGCCGTCATAGGCGAGCACAAGATATTCCCTGCCGTCGGGGTCCGCGGCGATTCCGCCGTCGCCGTTGGCGAGAAAGCGGTCAAAATACGATTCGGGAGCGCTGCCCGAATAATCCGCCGTGACCGTGCCGCACACCTGAACCGCGGCAAGCCCGTTCCTGCAGCTTACTGTGAAGCCCGCCGCAAGGTCACCGCCCTCGCAGGCGGCAACCTCGCCCTGTGCAACGATTTTTACGGGTGTGCCGGGAGTAAGCTCCTCTTCCGTTGTGAAGGTCAGAACCTTCTCGTTGAATCCTTCAAATGATACAGACATTTTTTCCTCCTTATATCCTGAACTGATTGTTCGCGTCGCTTTGAGCGCCGCTTTTTCTCTCAAACTGGGGGCGTGAAATTCCGCCCTCGCCTCTCGCGCGGAGCGATTTATTGAGTCGCTGTATTGCGTCCGCGTCCGCGCGGGCGAGAAGTTCCCTGAAAAACGCGCTTTCAATATCCGGGAAAAGTTCACAGCATTTCACAACGCAATCCCTCATAAGCGAAGCGCGGTATTTCTCACCCTGCGAGGCGAGCGACAAAAGTTCACCGAAACTGCCGCCCTCCCCTTTTTCCGAAAAATCAAAGCTTTTCGTAACGCCCGATGCCTTCTGCGCGGGCACGGCAACAAAAGACCACTCGTAGGCGTCCGCGGGGGATGCCAGAACCGCGTGGCAGAGTTTTCCGTCATAGAACCTGCCTTTGATGTGGGAACAGCGCCTTATATCCTCGCCGCACACGGAGCATATTTTCTCGTTCACGCTGCAGCCCACGCTCGTCTCCTTGCGTATTCCGCTCTCAATCTCCTCAATGAGATTTCTGTTCTTTTCCGTTTTCGGCATATAAGCCCTCGCCTTTATGCAGGCGTAGTTTTCGCCCGCGGAGGTGCGCCTGAAAGCGTCCTCGCAGTATGAGCATTCAAATATCCTCGCGCTCTGATCCTTTGCGCTGCCCGAGTGGTCGAAAATGCCCGTTCTGCCCTCAAACATAGGGGCGAGCGCCTTGAGCGCCTCAGCCGAAAACCGCTCAAAATCGCGGTCGATTTCGTTGTCGCACAGCACAACTCCGAAGGTATAGACCTCCTCTTCGTTGAGCGGCGACAGGGCGTATCTGTTGATTTTCTCAAGTTCGCCCTCACGCGGGGCGCCCTTTGATAAGTAATCAGTCAATTGACATATCCCTCCTTATTTTTTCCGCCTTGGCGCGGTTCAGATCCGCCTGCGAGAGCGCGACTTCGTCCTGCATTGTTATATCGTCCCAGACGACGGTCAGCCTGTCGTCAAGCCCGCTTCTTCGCAGAAGCAGACGGCAGATTTTTTCAATAACGGGCGTGAGCACGCGGCGGTACGCCTCAAGTTCGCTGGTCAGCACATCCGCCTGCTGCTGCGACATTCTCTCGGTTGACGACCAGCTGAGCCCCAGCATAAACGGCGGCAGCCCGGTTTTGGCCACGATCTGCTCGAGCATCTGCCTTACGGGCACGGCGCTGTCGGGTATGGCGCTGTCCGCTCCTATGACCTTCACGGTCACATCCCCCGCGCACACAAAATCGCGCACTTCGCCGGGACGCATCGCCTTGCTCCACTCTTCCGCCATCTGCTTCGCCCTCTCGGCGGCGTAGGCGCGGTCGGCGGGGTCGCTGCCGGGGTTATAGGTGACGGCGAATCTTATATTGCCCGCGCGCTCCCAGTTCATACCTATACTCTCATAGATTTTCATAAGAACCGAGCTTACAAAAGGCATTCCCTTCAGAAGCGGACTGCCGTACACCGCGCCCGGCTCCGGGTTCAGCACACAGGGCAGGCAGAGTTCGGGGTGTCTCACCTTTTCGGGCAGGGCGCCGTTCACAGAGTAAACATCAACCGAAAAGCCGTCCCGCGCCCTTTTAAGTTCAAAACTTCCCGGCTCGGCGAGCATAAGCGCGCAGGGCACGCCGTCACCGTCCGTGAGTATTTCGCCCACAACCGTGCCGCAGGTCAGAAGCTCCTCGAAAAAGCCCGAAACGAAGGCGAAGAGCCCCGTCTGATTTCCGCCCGCCGGCACCCCGCGCGAAAAGCGGTCAACGGTTTTCTGCGATTGCGGGCTTTCGCATTCCACATGAAATCCGCCCGTAAGGCGCACAAGCTTGTAAACCGCCGCGTCAATGAGCGGCACGCTCTCACGCAGTCTGCGGTAAAGTTCGCACCGCGCCCCGCCGGGAGGGTACGCAGGGGCGCTAAATGAATAATCCGTTCCTCTTTCGGGCGAAAACTGAGCCGCGCCCCGCGGCTTTGTTTCGCTTTCACTTTTTCTTTTTCTCAATCCCAATTACCGGTCCTCCTTTTTTCCGCGAGGGCAAAGAATCCGCCGCCCAGCCCCTCAACGGTCATAACAAAATAGCGCATATCGTCCATGGCGTGGTCGTTCTGCTTTTTAACGGAGTCCCTCCCCGGCGAATCGTCCCAGCGGTAGAGGGAAAACTCCCTTATGATATCCTTGCAGCGGGGCGAAAAGAAGAGTTTTCCCTCCCTGAGCATATCGCCCGTCTTTCTTATGCCGTCAAGCACATCGTTCACGGCGGGCAGAACCCTGAACCTGCCGTGCCGCCTTACGCACTCAATGAAACTCGCGGCGCTCGGGTCAACAATCACCGCCTCTGTTGTCTCGCCCGCGGCAAGCTCCTCAAGGGCGGCGTAGTGCTCCTCATCCGTGCGCTGAACACCGGTTTGCTTTGAGTCGTAATAGTATTCGCGCAGGCGGTACCATTTTCCGCCGCATTCGCCCCACAGCCCGAACGAGGAGGGATTGACCGTGCCGTAATCGCAGGAGATTATGCGCCTTGTTATTTCGCCGTCCGGCTCTTTTATATGCTTTTCAAGGTCGAACATCGGATAGACGCAGCCGTGCGCCGCCGTCCATTTCCCCTCCACGAAACGCTCGTAAAACGCGCCGCTGTAAAGCTTTTTGTAGCGGCTGATTATCTCGGGGCTTAAGGACGGGTTGTCATCCATTGTGAAATGAAGATACAGGCAGTTTTTCTCCTTCGCCTTCTTTATCCACTCCTCGTGGAACCAGTGCCCGGGGTGGTCGGGATTGCAGGAAAACCAGAGACGGCTGCCGTCAACGGAGCACCTCGCTATCGCCTGCTCAACAAAGGAGCGCGGCATAAGAGCGACCTCGTCGAGCATAACTCCGGTCAGGGTTATGCCCTGTATGAGCGACGCCGAACTCTCGTCTCTGCCGCCGAAAAGATAAAAGGTGTTCTTATTGCCGAAAGCGCTGATTTCAACAAGATTTCCCGACCTCTTTTCGCTCACCTTCAGACCGAGCCCGCGCAGCGCCGGAAGTATGGGTGTAACTATGTTGCGCCGCAGGGACTGAATTGTTTTGCCGCACATCGCGAAGGCGGCGCCGTTGAAATTAAGGGTAGCCCAGACGGCGAAGGATATGCTCATACAGAAGGTTTTTCCGCTTCGCACCGCGCCGTCGCAGATTATTGCGTCACAATCGCGGTAGGGGCTTTTGTCCATAAACCAGCAGAACACCGTCATCTGTTTTTTTGAAAAAGGGAGCACGCGCTTACAGGAATCCTCTTTCATATTTCCGCGCTCTCCCCGTGCGCGTACATCAGGTTTTCCGCTCCCTCGCCGAGTGCCCTGAGCAGCGCCGAACCGCAGGCGCCGCCGTTCTGAACGGAATTCTCCAGCTTTTCAAGCGCCTTCAGGCGGTCAAAAAATTTAATCTCCATCCCTCCGCTTTTCGGCAGTTTGATTTCGGAAATGTTGAAAAGGTCAAGTGCCTCAATTTCATCCGCGCCCGTCTGCTCGAACGAGCGCAGGAGTTTTACGCAGTCCGATATGCCGCCGAAGGCGAGGCGGCGGTAGCCCGCGGCAACCTCATCCGGGAGGGCGGGTCTCTGCGCCGAGCAATTCTTTATCCCCTCGCGTATGTCCTCCCTCGCGAGAAGGCGAAACCCGGTGATTCCCGGGGCGGCGTAACCCGCGGCCGCGGCGGAAAACCGCGGATCTCCCGTGCGCGCGTACTGCGCGCAGAAAAGCCGCTCTTTTTTGTTCAGTTCCTTCTTCATCTTTTCTCCTTTCTTCCCGACCGTATGTGAAAGTACTTTCAACCATAGTCAAAACAGGGGTGTTTTGTGACGTTTTTACTTCAAATACTCCGCCGCCGCACAAAAAATTTCCCAAATGCTTGAAAAATATAAAAATATATAATATACTTTTAAGTAATCGGGCATAAAACGGAAAATTTCAAAAAAATTTTTTCCGCTCAAAAAAAAGCCCGCAAAATCAGGAGGAAGAAATATGAAAAAGATTTTAGCGTTACTTCTTGTCGCGGGTCTGCTGTTCACACTCTGCGCCTGCGGAAACAAAACAGAAGAGCCGACCACAACGGAAATAGTTGAACAGTCAGCAACCGAAACCGCCACAGAGGCGGCAGGAACAGACGAATCCACATCGGCCGCTCCCGCGGAATCCACCTCGGCTGCCCCCGGTGAATCCACCACAGCCGCTCCCGATGCCACAACAGAGGCGGCAAGCGAAACCACAACAGAAGCGGCGGCAAAGAAGCCCGAAACAAAAGAAGAAATTGTTGAATACTTCAACAAGGCATCAAACAATATCAAAACAAGCGCCAAGAGCGTTACCCGCAACTATTCAAAAATCAGCCTCGCGGGCAGCACTCAGCTTCCCGGCTGGGTAAACACCGTTGCGAGAGTTGTCGGCGGCGCCGATAAATTCATCGATGACCAGCTCTCCAAGAACAGCAAGGGCTCCGAGACCTTTACCGGCTCACAGATAAAGAGCACCTACCCCGTTGAGGGCGAATCCTACGCCTCAAAACTCACTCCGGCTGACGTTCAGAGCGCCACCTGCACAGAGGAAAACGGCAAATACACAATCACAATCGTCACCGTAAGAGACGCAACATCACAGAACGCGAAGCACGGCGCAGGCCACGCTCCCAAGGCGTTCAACACTCCCCTTCCCGACGTTATCAACGAAAACGTTCCCGGCTTTGCAAAGAATATGATCGGCGGAACAGCCGCTATGGAATATCCCTCAAGCACATTCAAGATTGTTGTTGACGCGAAGACAGGCAACGTTGAATCCGCAACTTCGGATCTCTACTGGACCATCCACTTCGGCTCCGACACCACTCTTCCCTTCCGCACCCAGGATTCCTGGACCATCAAATACTGAGTTCCGAGGTAGAATATAAATGAAAAAAGAAGTACTTATTGAAACCTCGGCGCGTCATGTACATGTAACAAGAGAAGCGCTCGACACCCTCTTCGGCGAGGGCTACGAGCTTACAAAAAAGAAAGATCTCTCCCAGCCCGGCCAGTTCGCCTGCGAGGAGAGAGTCGCGGTAATCGGCCCCAAGGGTCAGTTCCCCGCCGTTTCGATTTTAGGTCCCATCCGCCCCGCCAGCCAGGTTGAACTCTCGCTCACCGACGCGCGTTCAATCGGCGTTACCGCTCCCGTTCGCGAAAGCGGCGACATCGAGGGCTCGGGCGCCTGCAAACTTGTGGGCCCCAAGGGTGAAGTCGAACTTGAATGCGGCGTTATTGCCGCGAAAAGGCACATCCACGCCACCCCCGCCGACGCGGAAAAATACGGTCTCAAGGACAAGCAGATTGTCAAGGTTAAGATTGATTCCGCAGGCGGACGCTCGCTCATATTCGACGATGTTGTTGTAAGAGTAAGCGAAAAATTCGCTCTCGCCATGCACATTGACACCGACGAATCCAACGCCGCTGTTCCCGCTCCCGGCGCGATGGGCGAAATCCTCGACTGAGAATAAAAACATAAACCCGCAGAAGCGTTTGCTTCTGCGGGTTTTTCTATGCGTAAGAAACATCGGGGCGTAAAACAATGATTATATATGAAAACGAATTGTCGTCGTAGCCTCCTCCTTTGGGGGAGGTGGCACAGAGGAACGCAGTGACGATGTGACGGAAGGAGTCTGTACAAGATTATTTCTTACGGATATTCTTGTTGCGGCACGGAAGAATCCGTGCCCTACATTTCGGAATGAATTTTATTATGGCTTGGCGGGCGGATGATATCCGCCCCTACGGAGCAAAACTCAGTCCTGCCCGGAACGCCGGACGGTCTTCCCTGCATTTACTCAATCGGCGAATTCTTTAAACCCTCATTTCATTATACCCGTTTTTTCTTTATCACCGCGAAAGCCGCGGCCGCCGCCGTAACTCCCGCCGCGCAAGCGAAAATGATTATCCCCCTGCGCGTGTCTTTCTTCGCTTCTTCGGGCTGCGCGGCTTTAGCCGTAGCTGCCTGAGTGCCTGTCACAACACCGCTCTCTTCCGTTTTTTCCTTCGCCGTCACGCTTTCTGCCGCCGTCGCGGTCTGAGTCTGCGTCTCGGTTTCTGTCTCGGTCACCGTCTCGGTTTCGGTCGGTTTGGGCGTGCCGTTGTCGGTCATAAAACTTATCACCTGCGGGCTGCCCACTGCCGAGGAACTGCCGTCCACGGTTTTGAGCCCCGTAAAATCGCCGAGCACCGATGAGGAAAAATCGAATTCCGCGAGCCGCCAGGTCTCGTGATTTATGAGCAATGCCGCGCGGGGAGCCGTGTTGCAGGTTGTGCAGCGCACATTGTTTTTGTTCGCCGTGTTGTCAATTACATTCTGCCAGGAGGGGTAGCCGTAGGTGAGGTAGGGTGAATACGAATCGCCGTAGCAGGCAAAAATCCACACTTTCATATTCTTTATTTTTCTCGCCTCGTAATCGGTTAAAACCGTGCGGGGCGAAAACAGCATAAGCCCCGAGAAAAATCCGGGATGGTTCGTGCAAAGCCGCGCCGCTCCGGTCGCTCCGATGCACCAGCCGCCCACAAAGATTCTGCTTTTGTCAACATTGTGGTTCGCGGCAAAATCCTCAATCGCCGCGAACATCGGCGCGAGGGGGCAGGTGTCGAAATACACAGGCTCCGGCGCCTTGAGAATCAGAATATACATTCCGTTCGCGCCCGAAACACGCGCCTGGAACTCGTCGCTCGACCAGTTGGCGAATTTGTTCTGAGTAAGTTCCTTGCCGGATGTTGTGCCCTCGCCCGCTCCGCCGAGGAAAACGACGAGGGGGCATTTTTCCTTCGCCGCGGGCACGAAATAACTGTATTCCAGACTGATGCCGTCCGCGACGGGACCCTCCGAGCGCGACCACTGACCGCGCAGGGCGGGAAGCCCGCTGTTAATGCTCACCGCGCAGGCGGGAAGAACCGAGCAGACAAGCAGCAGCGCGCACAGCGGCAATATTAATGTTTTTGATTTTATAAATCTTATCATACTGTCTCCGAAGGGCACGGATTATTCCGTGCCGCTTTTGTTTACTGCGCGGCTATATTCGCCTTGAGTTTCGCGATTGTCTCCGCGCTCATTCCCGCGTCAAGCAGGAACCTCTCCGCGCAGGCGCTCAGGTCGGCGGTCTTTATATCAACGCCTTCGCCCGCCATACTCTCAATCATCGGCACAAGCACATTCCCGACAATCACATCATATCTTTCGTCGCCCGCTTTTATGCCGTAATAATTGTCGTATGTGAGCATATAATCGTTCTCAATCTCCTCATAGGAAGCGCCCGTGAGCGCCTCAAGGAGCATGCACACAAAGCCCGTGCGGTCCTTGCCCTCGGTACAGTGAACAAGATAAGGTCCCTCGTGTTCCGCCATAGCGGTAAGCCCGGAAGCGATTTTCTCCTTAAACTCCTGCGAGGAATAGTTCATATTGAGGGCTATCGGCTTTACGCTGCCCGAGAGATAAAGTTCCTCAAAATACGGGCTGTCAAAATCCTCCGCCGCCATATATTTCTCAATTTTCTCCTCATTGTCGGAGAGGTTTAAGATAAATTCTGTTTCCGCCTTCATCATCAGTTTGTCCACATAGGGAGCGCGGCAGTGCTGATTGTCGCAGGGGGATGCCGAGCGGTAAACGGCGCCCTCTTTCATTGTTGAAACGGCTATGCTCCTGAAATTCGCGAACTGCTCGTCGCTTTCATATTTTTCCCTGTCATCCTCATAGTGGATATCGCGCGCCTTCTGGATGTCCGCGAATTTTCCCGCTTCGGCGAGGGTTACTGTCGCGGTGTCGTTTTCGGTGAGACCCGCGACGGTGAAAAGGTCGTCGCCGTTGTTTATTGCCGCCTTTATATAGTCGTAGCCGGGATAGGCGATAAGCAGCGGCTCGCCGTTTTTGGTGTAATAGCCGTTGTAATAGGGTATCCCCTCAAGTTTGTATCCGTTTGAAAACTCAACATTCACGCTGTCGCCGTATTTCACGCCGAGCGAGTCGAACTCCTCAATGGTCTTTTTGATATATACACCGCCGAACTCGGGCTCGTGTATAATTCCGCAGTTTTCAATGAGAACGGCGGATTCCGTTTTTTCGTCGGGCTTCTCCTCCCCCTTCTTTTTGCAGGCGGCGAATGTGAACACCCCCGCGAGCAGGCAGAGAGCGAGAATTAAACTTAAAACCCGTTTCATTTTAAAATTCATTTTTATATCTCCTTTTCCTCAACGCTCAGAGCGTTGCCGTCGGGCGATATTTTCATCGTTACAGTGTTGTTTTCAAATGTCAGGCGGATTTCGCCCTTGTTGCCGAGGAAGGGGGCTATACGCTTTTTCACCCTTGCGCCCGCGATATTGTCGGTAACTATCCACACGCCCTTGCCGTCGCGGATTTCCGAGTATGAGCCCCTCGCGTTTTTAAGAATCTCCTGCGGGGCAAAGCGCTTGGGAGTAACAACCGTCAGCCCGTTCTCCCTGACAAGTTCCGCCACCGCGCCGAGCGTTTCATCGCTTATCGAAATGCCCGTAAGGAAGCAGAGTTTGAGTGATTTGAGCGTCTCCTTTTTCACTCTGTCGTCAAAAACGGCGGTGCTGTTCATAGTCATAAACGAGCGGTGCTTTCTCAGCGCGTAGGGCGAAATCTTGTTCCAGGAGTAACTGCCCTTCGAGGTCTCGCCGTGGGTTATCAGACTGAACACTTTTACATATTCCTTCGATTTCTTCGTCGGCTTTATCTTTTTGTTGCCGAAAAGCATATATCTCCAGAGCATCGGGTCGCCCTGACCCCAGTAGGTGTCATCATAGCGTATGATTCCCGTTTCGGGGCGGAAATCATGAATGTCGTATTTCCTCCGCGCTCCCCTGAATTTGACGGAGAATTCACGGAATTTTCTGCCGTATTCGTTCGGCTCGCCGTTCTGCGTGAACACGCCCGTGCTCTCAACATAAACATTGTTTACGCCCGCGTAATAGGCGAACATCAGATTGTTATACATCTCGTCCGCGGAGTGACCCGGATTTGTAAGGCGGTACCAGCAGTCAACGCAGTTCCAAAGCTCAATTCCGTATTCGAGCGCCGCGCCCGAGGCGATGGCGAACTGAATATCGGACACGCTCTCCTTCTGCGATTTGAAGTTGGGCGTTATGCCGTTTCGCGCGAAGGTGTGGAAAAGAACGGGGAAAACATGCTCGCCCATAAGGCGCTTCGCCCCTCTGTTTTTCATCTCCGCGGCGTAATCCGCAAGCTGTTTTGAGAGAAGTTCGCCCTGCTCAACGGGGTCCTCGCTCTCCGAAAGCGGGAAAACCGATTTTTTGACCTTGCCCTTCGAGGCGAGGATAATCGACAGGTTCTGATTTATAATCGCGTGCTCGAACTCGTCATACATTATGCCTTCCGAGTGCTCGCCCGAGGTGAGCATTTTTATATATTCATCGGGTATGACAAGGCGGTGAAGGGTGTCCGTGTTGAGCGCCCATTCGGTGCCGTCGGGAGCGGTCACATCGTGCACGAAGTTCTGGAACTCGAAATTCGCCACATAGCCGATTCCCGCCTTTTCGAGCGTGTCAACCGCCTTGCGGGTGTTCTCAACCGCCTCGGCAAGCGATGTGCCCTGCGGGTCCGTGTGGCAGACGAGAAAATCGACATAGTCCTTCACGCACTCATACTGCGCGTCGTCGTCCCTCACCCTGTCAAAGTGGGTGTTAACCCCGATTTTCATGGTTTTGTTTTCCATAATTTCACCCCGGAATTCAAAAATAATCACACGGTTCGCGATACAAGAATTAATATAATATATTTTCCCGGATTATTCAAGTCAAACGCCGCTTTTTAATTATTTTTATTAATAATACCATATCTCAAAACCCTTGCAAATAAAAGCTTTTCCGCCTCTTGACAAACATTTGTTCGAGTGATAAGATTAATAGTGTAACTATGATTTGCGTCTGCCTTGAAAGGCGGAAAGGAGGAAGTATGAACGCGGTTTTCGGCTATCCCGCGAGGGAGGAAATCGAGGCGGCTGTAAAGGCGTGCTGCGGAAGGTGCTGCCGCGCCTGTGAAACGCCCGTTGAATACGCGTGGAGGGCCCGCGATGTGGAACTCGCCCGCCTTCTGCGTATGGCTGTTGAGAACGATTTGAGCGATCTCGAGCGCGCGGTTGTGACCATGCGCTGGTTTGCGGATATGGGCACCACCGAAATTGCAAAGCGGCTCGGAGTTACGCCCTCGGCTGTCTCGCACACGCTGTCGAGAGGTGAAAAGCGGCTTTATGAACTGCTTCGCTACGCGGTTTTCTACCGCTGCGACACATTGGATGAAAGAACCGTACCCGCGATGCTTATGAGGGCGCGCGCCGTGCTGGCGGCGGGACTCACACAAGCGGAGGACTTTGCCTCCGCGGTAAAAAAAGAACGACTGGCTCAGGGGCTTTCGGAGGAGAAGACCGAGGAATACGCGGGGCTTGAACCCGGGCGGCTCAGACTAATTGAAAACGGGGAAGAGCCGCTCGACATAGAAAAGGCGAAACTCGGCGCCTTCTTCGCCATAACGCCCCGCCTTTTTGACGAAACGGGGGATAAAAACAATGGACAGGACAAAATCGCTGTATGAGCTCGGCGAGGAATATCTCGCCCAGGCGCAGGTGCTCAAAAATCAGATTGACCGCACCCGCGAAAAGCTCAGAACGAAAAAACTTACAAGAAAACAGCGGCTTGCCGTCGAGAGCAATCTCGCGACGCTCTACACCCAGCGCAGGGATGTGCTCGAAACGGGCAACCGGCTTATGACTTACTACGACAAAGGGGGAAAAGCGGCTTGAAAAGAATATGCATCGCCGTCGGTCACGGCAAATCCGCGAAGGGCGGCTACGACCCGGGCGCCTGCTCGGGCGGTTACCGGGAGTTTGAAATAGCGAAGGAAATAGCGAAATATACGGCGCAGTATTTAAAAAGCGCGGGCTTCGAAACACAGCTTATAAACTATAAGGGCGACCTTTACCTCACCGACAGAATCAAAAAAATAAACGCGGGCAATTACGATTTTGCCGCCGAAATTCATCTCAACGCCGGCGGGGGCACGGGCAGCGAGGTCTATTTTCCGCGCGGGAGCGAGGCAGGCAGAACAGCCGCCGCTCTGATTTCGGGAAGCATAGCGAACACCCTCGGCATACGCGACAGAGGGGCGAAAATAAAACTCAATTCGGCGAGGAGCGACTATTTCGGAATAATCCGTCAGACTTATCCCCTCACCGTGCTTGTCGAAACACTGTTTATCGACACGGACGACATAAAAAAGGTGTGCACCGCCTCGGGCAGGGATCTCTGCGCCCGCGCAATCGCGAAGGGAATAGAAAAATATTTCTGCTCGGGCACTCCCGCTGAAATGCGCGTAAAAGTACTGTGCGATTCGCTCAATGTGCGCAGCGGGCCGTCAACCCTGCACAAAATAAACACCGTCATCCCGAAGGGCGGCGTTTACACCGTCACCGAGGTCTCGGACGGCTGGGGTCGCCTGAGGAGCGGAGCGGGCTGGATAAATTTAAGCCCTTCCCTCGTCGAAACGGAGAAGGCGGCATGAACTACGAACTGCTTTTTTCGTTTCTCGGCTCAGCTGCGGGCTGCGTTGCGGGCATTGTCGCCTCTCAGCGGCTTACGGCATACCGCCTGCAGGAACTCGAGAAAAAAGTGGACCGCCACAACTGCCTTGTTGAAAGGATGGCTGCGGCGGAACAGGATATTAAATCGGCGCACAGAAGAATAGACGCGCTTGTAAAATGAAAGGGGAAAAATGTACAAATATAAAATAAGCAAAATAAAGGATATCGTTTCAAATATAAGCAGAGTGGAGCCCGGCACCTGGGTACGCCTTGTGTGCCTTGTGATAAGCATTGTAAACCTCGCGCTCAGGTGCCTCGGAGTCAGCACCCTGCGCTTTTCGGACGAGCAGGTAAGCGACACCGTGAGCATCGTTTTCGCGGCGGTGAGCGCCCTCGCCGCTTACTGGAAAAACAACTCCTTCACCTCCGCCGCCCTCGAAGCGGACAAAATCCTCCGCGGCGATTATAAATAACATTCAGCGCCGTTCGCGAGGTCGGCTTTTCGGATTTTCCGCGAAATGATTTGTATAGATGAACAGCGCGAGGGCTGCCGAGATGATGAGGAAATAGCCGGCGAAACTTAAAATGTCGGGCATATCGCCGAAGATGAAAAAGCCGAAAACGGCGGCGAAAATCACCTGCGAGTAATCATAGACCGACACCTCTCTGCCGGGCGCGTTCGAATAGGCGGCGGTAATGGCGAACTGAGCCACCGCCGCGCACACTCCCGCGAGAACGAGGAGCAGAACCTGCTTCGCCGCCATCGGTTCGCCTTTCAAAATCACGAACGGCAGTACGGCTACGCACGAAAACGCCGAAAAGAACAGCACAATCACGCTGCCCCGCTCTCCCCTTGTGCCGAGGATGCGCACCATTGTATAGGCAAGGCCGGCCGACAGCCCGCCGAAAAGCCCGATAAGCGACGGGAAAAGCGCGGCGTTCGCGAAGGTCGGTTTTACAACGAGCATACTGCCCGCGAAAGCGACGGCAACAGCGATTATCTGTACGGGTCTGAGTTTTTCTTTGAGAATGAAAAACGAAAAAATCAGCACAAAAAACGGCGACATCTTGTTGAGCATTGTCGCGTTTGGCAAAAGCAGGTTGTCAACCGCGTAAAAATTGCAGAGAATGCCCGCCGTGCCGAAGGCGGAGCGCAGGAGGAAAACGGGAATGTTCTTTTTGTCGATATGAATATTTTTTCTGTCTTTGATAACAACGGCGAGGGCGACGAGAGCGGCGACAAGGTTGCGGAAAAGACTTTTCTGCACGCTCGGCAGATCGCCCGACAGCCGCACGAATATATTCATAAGCGTAAAGAAAAAGGCGGAGCAGATTATCAGCAGCACCGCTTTTGTTTTGTTTTTGTTCATCCGCTCACTCCTTTGTCCTGATTTTTGCGCTGTGCTCGTTTGGCTGCCTCGTCCTTTGGGCGAGTTTTTGTAGGGCACGGATTCTTCCGTGCCGTTTATACTTTGTTATAAACGAGGATTGGTTTTATATTAAACTTTGCGCAGACTCCTTCAGTCGCCTTCGGCGCCAGCTTTTTCTCCGAAAACGGGAACCCTTTTGTCGCTTACGCGACATTTCCCCTGACAGGGGAACAACCCAAAGGAGGAGCCCACGACGGACGGGAATTTTGAGGTAAACGTAGGGCGGGATTCCCCAATCCCGCCGCTGTTTTAACGCAAAATCCTGTTTACGCCGTAGGGGTGCGGGTGTCCGGTGGACACCTCTGCCGCAGGCAGAAGCACCGACCGAGCCGGGAGGCGAGACCGAATATCATTCGCCCGCCACAAGGATGTCCGCGAGGACATATAATCCGGCGAAACTCCTTAACCGGTAATTCGGAATTGGGAATTCGGCATTCGGAATTAATACAGGTGAGGGCGGAGCCCTCCCTTAACTCCTCACTTAAAACAGCCGCCCTCGGGCGGCTGTCTGTCTTATGCGTATTCCTCTGCTATTTCCTGAACAACTTCCATAATCGCGCCGGCAGATTTCTCGCCCATCGAGATAAGCTCGTGGTAGTGGCCCCACGCTATGGACATAACATAGTCGTTGCCGGGAATAACATAGCCGATGGCGTCGTTGCAGAGGCCGAAGCAGATTATCTGATCATCGCCGAACATTTCCGCAACGCAAGGGTATTCGAACGCCTTGCCGGAGTAGGAATCCTCGGCTGTAAGTGAAGTGCCGCCGACTATGAGATCCTGGCAGACTTCGCCGGGAAGCATAACCGCCTTGAGATCCTTTCCTATTTCAACATAGCCGACCTCAACGCAGACCTCATATTTTTTGAAGCCCGTGGTGAGCACTTTGTAATTAGCGAGGTTCAGTTTGCCGCAGAGGATGATGAGCGGATTTGTTACGGGCACATACGCCTCTTTGATTACGAGGTTGAATATCGGGTCAACATCAACCGCCTCAACGGGCTCCCAGTTTTCGCACCAGAGCGTGTATCCGCCGCCGTGCTCCTCGGCGTATGCCATTTCCGCTTCAAGTTCCTCTTCGTTGTAGAGGATATCTTTAAGCTCGCCTGTTTTGATTTCGCCGAGCGTCATATTCATAGCGAGAGCGATTTTGCCCATCTCCCTGCCGTAACGGGCGGACTGCTCCGCTCTCCAGTAGGTGGGCTGATTGTCGCCGGTAAGACCGCGCGCCATATAGATTCCGGCTATGGCGCCCTGCAGGAACATGCAGTTGTAGCCCGCTTCGGCGAGTGTTTCACCCATATAGTATATGTATTCGCCGCTGAGCTGTCTGCCGGTGTTCACCGCGTCATCCTGTAAAACAAAATCCGTGGCGAGTCCCGCAACATCCGGGTGCGCGGCAATGTTGAGAATCAAAGTCGGGTCCTGAGTTTCGTCATCGGGTGTGAACTCGAGTTTTACCATATCCGTCATAAGCGCCGAGGCGGAGGGACGGTTTTTGTTGTTGAAATAGCCGTCGCCTATATCCTTGCGCGAATAGGTCATAGTGCCCGTCACCATGGAATCGCACGCCGCGAGCATCGCGTCCGAAACGCGGTCATAGAGGAACTCCATATAAGCGGCGTCCGTGCCCTGCTCGGGTGTGCCGAGGTGCGTCACGGCGAGGGGAAGGTTCTTCATAATCTTGCCCATGAGGTTCGTCCACAGACCTTCGGTGTCAACGCAGGAGTGGGCGTGGGTCGATTCGACATTTATCGCGGCGAACTCGTATTTGCCGCCCGCCTTTTCCACAAGCGCCTTGCGGATTTCCTTTATGTCGCCGTTCGCCATACCGATACAGTCGATTGTGGCAAAGAGCGAAATGCCTCTGCCGCTGCCGTCCTCAATGGCGATGACTCTCGCCTTCATATCGTCGAGAACATCCTCAATATTGTTGGTGAAAAGGTTTTCAATAACAATATAGCCGCCGAGATAGTAGGTATGCTCCTGCCAGTCGAGGGGCACAAGACTTGTGTTGGCGTAGCCGAGTTTCCACTGAGCGCCTTCCGCGGGCTCGTCGAGGAACTCGCCCGTGCCCGGGTAGAAATCCTCATTCACAAATTCATCCTTGGGCGTGAAGTCCCTGCCGTCGGGAACAAGGGCGTTTATGCCGCCGATAAGTCCCTTGACTATGCCGCCGAGGAGCCCCGAGCCGATTCTCTGACCCGTTGACTGAGTCGCCTGCACGCCTCCGAAGGCAAGCCCGAAAACCATAGTGAAAACAAGTAAAACCGAAACAGCTTTTTTCATTTGAGTTACATCCTTTCGGAAAAGTATGTTTACAACTGTTAATAATAACAGATAAATTCTTTCTTGTAAATAATCAAAAAGCGGGGCGGGTGTATGTGTTTACTCATAATCCCTTACGAACGCCGCTATCACATCGCTGTCCGCTCCGTAGCTCTGCAGTGCGACAACCCTGTTCTGTTCGGGGGCGACAATCACCTTCTGCCCGCACATTCCGCCCTTGAAATAAACCCTGTGAGTCGGGTCGAAATCGATTGAGTAGTCCTTTTCAATCGCCCTGTTCACCCACTTCTCCGACAGAATCCTTTCGCCGCGGTAAAGTCCGCCGTCGCGGTAGAGCATGCCGAGTTTCACAATGTCCTCGCTGCCGATGTACAGCCCCGTGGCGCCTATGGGGTAGCCCTCGGGGCAGTGCGCCCAGGCCGCCTGCGCGAAGCCCGCCTTGAAAAAGAACTCCTCCCAGAGGAAGTCGTCAAGGCGCGTTCCCGTTTTTTCGGAGACAATGCGCGAGAGCACATAGTAAGCGCCGTCGGTGTAGATGCTGCCCTCGCCCGGCGCGTATTCAAGTTTCGCCGAAAGGGCGTAGGAGAGAAAATCCTTGCCGAACTCACTCGCGTGGGTTACATCTATGTCGAGAAACTGCGGCGGAAAGCCGAGGCGGTGCGTCAGCGCCATTTCAACGGTTGCCCCTTTGAGCCGTTCATCGGCGTTTTCGGGGAATCTGCCCTCAAAAATATCGCCGAGGGTCTCGTCAAGGCGCAGAAGCCCTCTGTCCCAAAGTATTCCGATTGCCGTGACCGTGAAGAGTTTTGAAATCGAGTAGCAGTTCTGGCAGGGGTTCGCGGGCGTGAATTCCGCCGTTTCAATCTCCCCGTCGCCCTGCACCTCGGATATTCTTATAACATTGAAGGGCTGCTTTTTTACAAATTCGGTTATATCCTCAAGAAATCTGCTCATTTTTCTTCCCCTCCGCCGTCAAGATTCGCCGCTCCGAACGAGTGCGGCAGAAGTTCGGACAGTGCGTATACAACATAATCGTCCTCGCTTTTCGCCGTGATTATCTCAAAATCCGGCGCGCAGAATTCAGCCATTACCTGCCTGCACACGCCGCACGGGAAGGAGTAGTTTTCGACTTTTCCGTCCTTTCCGCCGACAACCGCGATTTTAACAAAATCGCGGCGCCCCTCACTGACCGCCTTGAATATTGCCGTTCTCTCGGCGCAGACCGTAGGCCCGTACGCGGCGTTTTCTATGTTGCAGCCCGTAACAACCTCGCCGTTTCCGAGCAGCAGCGCCGCGCCGACCTTGTGGCGCGAATACGGAGCGTACGCCCTTTGCATCGCCTCAAAAGCCGCTTTTATAAGAGCTCTGTCATCCATTTTATCACCCTTTTATTCCGAGTTCTTCAAGAATTATGTCGTTTATATGGTTGAAGCCGTCCAGCGTGCCGAGATTGCGGGGCTTTATCCCCTTCGAGTACATAAGCATACTCACATACTCCCTCGTGTGGTCGGTGGAGGCGGTGAATCCCGGGTCGCAGCCGTGATCCGCCGTGATTATCAGCAGGTCGTCCTCGCTGATAAGTGGCAGGATTCTGCCGAGAGTTATGTCAAAACGAGTGAGCGCGGCGGCATAGCCGTCAACGTCGTTTCTGTGGCCGTAAAGCATATCGAAATCCACAAGATTTACAAAGCACAGCCCGTGAAAATCCTTCTCAATATATTCGAGAACTCGGTTTTCGCCGTCCGCGTTTCCCGTGGTCGGAACACTTTCGGTAAAGCCCCTGCCCGCGAAAATGTCATATATTTTGCCGACCGATATACTGTCCATACCCGCGGCTTTAACTTTGTCGGGCAGAGTGCCCTCGGGCGGCTCGAGCGAAAAATCGTGGCGTCGCGGCGTGCGCGTAAAGCCGTTTTCCGCGTCGCCTTCAAAGGGTCTCGCTATAACCCTGCCCACGGCATTGTCACCCGTGAGTATCTTTCTCGCCGTTTTGCAGTATTCATAGAGTTCTTCGGGCGGCACAATACTCTCGTGCGCGGCAATCTGAAAAACGCTGTCCGCGGAGGTATATACAATCAGTTTGCCCGTTTCAAGGTGCTCTTTTCCGTAGTCGGCTATAACCTGTGTGCCCGAATACGGCTTGTTGCACAGCACGCCTCTGCCCGTCCGCTTCGAAAACTCCTCAATTACATCTTCGGGGAAGCCGCCGGGATATGTCGGGAACTTCCTTTCGGAGATTTTGCCCGCTATCTCCCAGTGGCCGACGGTTGTATCCTTGCCCGCGGAGAGTTCGCGCAATCTCGCGTAAACGCCAATCGGCTCCTTTTCGCCCTCAAGGCAGGTCACGCCGTCCACATTGAAAAGCCCGAGTTTTTTAAGGTTCGGGCAGTTGAATTTATCGTTTGCCGCCACGGAAGCGAGAGTATTTGCCCCCTCATCGCCGAAAGCGGCGGCATCGGGTGCCTCGCCCACTCCGAAACTGTCAAGCACAATAAGAAACACTCGTTTTTTCATATCTTCACCTTATAGACCTTGCGGCTCTCCGTCTCTGTTCTCTCGTCCGCTTTAACCTCTTTGAAACTCCAGGTTGACCAGTCGCCCCACCTGCGGAAATCGTAGGTTTTGCTCGCCACCTGAAAATAATAGACTGTGTAGGGCGACTCCACCTGAGTTACCGTCTCGTTCTCGGTTATTTCGCCCTCCTTGTTGACCCCCGCCTTGAACCAGATTACCCCGTCCTCGTCAACGCGGGTGCGGCGGTCGTCAATCATTTTGCCCTGCGGCAGTTCATAGGAGAGCACAAGGTATTCCCATTCCCCGCCGCCGTGCGCCTCCGTATATGTGTAAACCTTTTCCGAGTTTTCGTTATAGTAGCGGTAATGCTTGTAATTGTACTGAACCTTGTCGATTATCTCGGTTTTGGTCACCTCGCGGTATCTGATCATTTCCGGGTCGGATTCCTTTATAAAGGAGTCGGAGGTCGTCTCTATTTCCTCGCTCCAGACGGTGTTTGTGTTGTAAAGTTCCCAGCCGTTGAGTTCGGGCGAGGAAAGCCCCGTCGCGTATTCATATCTCCTGAAGCGGTACTGACTTGCGGTTTCAAGCACCTCGGCGCCGTCGGGAAGATTCTCCCGCGTGAACCACTTGTAATTTTCACTCTGCGCGGACGCCTCCGCTTCCCTCTGCTGCCTCTGCTCCTTCTCCCCGAGAAGCACAAAGCCCGCAATAACAAACACGGTGATTATCACCATGACGAAAACCGCGCAAACAGCCGCGGCAAAGCGCATACGCTCCCGCGATTCCTCCATGGCAACAACCTCCTTTTGTTTAATGAGTAATGAGTGATGAGTAATGAGCAATTAAGGGGTGCGGGTCTCCGGTGGAGACCTTCGGCGAAGCCGAAAGCACCGACCGAGCCGGCAGGCGAGACAACAAAGCGCCGATTGTATGTCCTCACGGACGTCCTTGTTTCGGCGGCGTTGGGGAACACCGCCCTACGCTTACATCAAATATTCCGTCCGTAACAGCCCTCTCCGAGAACGGGGGCGAAGCGCCGAAGCGCGTCCTTAACTTCTCATTTCTCACTTCTCACTCCTCATTCTATTCTATACTCCTTTCCCCTTTATATCAACCTTTTTACCCCGATTTTTCCTCCCGCGCGAAATATTGTTGATAATCTCGCGCCCGCGGTGTATAATATAAGCGAAAAATGAAAAGGAGGTAACATTATGAAAACAATGCGTAAACTGCTCTGCGTTTTCCTTGCCGCTGTTCTGCTCTCCGGCTCCTTCGCCCTGTGCGCGGCGGCCGCGAAAAGACCCACCTATCTCCTGCTCGGCGACTCCATCGCCTACGGCGCGGGGCTTACGAATCCCAGGCAGGCGTGTTACGGCAGAATCGTCGCGAACACCAACAATTACAACTACATAAACGATGCCGTCAGCGGCACAACGAGCGCCCTGCTCCTCTCCTCGCTCAAGGACGACCTCATCATCAAGGATGTAAAAAGCGCCGACATAATCACGATTTCCACGGGCGGCAACGACTTCCTCACCAAAAACTGGGTCGCGATGGGGCTCAGGGGTATGGCTACGGGCAACTGGAAATCCCTTGACCCGATAGCGAAGACCTACAAAAGCAACCTCACCTCAATAATCAAAACAATCAAAAAATACAATTCAAAGGCGACGGTCATAGTCCAGACCGTCTATAACCCGCATACCGACAAATTTGAAGAGGCGTTCCAGCAGGGTGTTGACCGCATAAACAGTGCGATCAAGGCGGTTAAAAAATCCACGGGCGGGTTCGTCATCGCCGATGTGGGCAAGGTCATCTCAGGCCACTCCGAGTATATAGCCATTGACACCATTCACCCCAACGCCGACGGCAATACAGCGATCGCCAAATATATGCTCAAATTCCTCAAAGACCTTGGCCTTGGCACAAAAACCACCCCGGTAATCACCGTAAAACCCAAAAGCATATTAAAATAATTCTGTAACAAAAACTCCGCGGGACTTCCCCGCGGAGTCTTTCTTATTTATAAAGCATGTCGTACATTTTATCCGGCACGTTTGTTATTATGCAGTCCGCGCCGATGTCGTTTAGCCGCCTTATTTCGGCGGGGTCGTCTATGGTCCAGTACTGCACGGCTATTCCGTTTTTGTGGCAGTATCTTATGAACCTCTCTGTGCCCGGTCTTATAACCTTATACTGGTTTGACGGAATCTGCACCGCCTTAAACCCGATTTCGCCCGGCTCCAGTTTGAAATTGAAGGCATAGCAGAAATAGAACAGCAGCCCTTCCATAACACCGCAGGAGCGCTGAATGCCCGGGTGCTTTTTCGTGAGGAATTTCGTGATATCGTTGTTGAATGTTGCGATTATCACTCTGTCCGCTATGCCCTTTTCGTTTATCAGTCTTATCAGGGCGTTCGCCGCGCGGCGTCCTCTTTCGCCGCTGTCCTTAATGTCGATGCTGTAAAGATATTCGTTTGAGTGCGCCTCAATCATATCGATTATGTCCTCAAGCAGAGGGATGCGCAGACTGTCGGGAATATCCTTTCCGCGCAGACCCTTGAACGGCGTTTTTCCGCTGTCGTCGGTAAAATTCTCGCCGGGATTGAGTTGCCTGATTTCCTCATAAGTCAGTTCGCCGGGCAGAATTTTGCTCCTGCCGTATTTTTCGCAGGCGTCCGTTGTGCGGTCGAGCGTGTCGTCGTGCAGAAGAATCAGCTTTCCGTCCTTCGTCAGATGCAGGTCGAATTCCAGCTCGCCCACCTCAAAATCCTTTGAGTTCAGGCAGATGTCAAACGCCATCGGCGTATTTTCGGGCGCTATGCCCGCTCCCGCCCTGTGCGCTCCGATTATCGCCCTGCCCTTCGCGAAAAGCGGCGGATCGTTTTCGTAATCATTTTTTAAACTCTTCGGCACGAAGAGCCCCGCGATTATCGGCCATAAAACGAAAACCAGCAGGCAGATAACAATGAACACCAGCAGTGTCAGCAGTATCATCAGCGGTATTCCCGCAGCGGCGTGTGTGTGCATTCAATCACATCCCCAATCATTTTTTCGCGCGGTATATTACTTAATGATTATATCAAACCCGCGCGAATAAAGCAACCTGCTTTTGCTCAATTGTTTTGCGCCAAACAAAAAACAGCACGATTTAGGGCGCGCAACTCAGGGATTTAACAGCCTCAAAAAACATCCTTCGGCGTAAAACTGCGTTAAAAATGCTCGGAATACACAAAGTATTCCTGCGCTTTTTGCCTTGTTTTAACACCGAAATCTGAATTTTTGAGGTGCGAAGCAATTTTGAAACA
>JAEEGL010974273.1_pt1 | contig 32690 bp, 30 predicted proteins | sample 9134231 | NCBI WGS metagenome assembly JAEEGL01 (sample SAMN16246548, study PRJNA631951) | gut metagenome | biome: gut microbiome; feature: rumen; material: fiber-attached | host: Bos | place: Iran: Karaj | collected 2018-10
CTCAGAGCTCAGGCTGATAAATCCGAGTATTCCAGATCCATGAGAAAGATCCTGGAGAATACCGATAACCTGTATATCAGACAGGGTGAGATATGTGAGATCCTGACAGAAGAAACCGAAGACTCAAAGACAAGATCCGTAATCGGCGTAAAAACATTTAACGGTACAGTATATCACTGCCGGGCTGTCATACTCGCATCGGGTACTTATCTTAATGCCAGGTGTCTGTGCGGTGAAGCAATAACCTATACCGGGCCGAACGGATTACAGGCTGCCACACATTTAAGTTCATCTCTTACCGATATTGGAGTGAAACTTCGCAGATTTAAAACAGGAACTCCCGCCAGAATGGATGCCAGAAGTCTCGACTTCTCCAAAATGGAAGAACAGAAAGGTGACGATCCGGTCGTTCCTTTTTCTTACAGTACGGATCCCGATTCCATACAAAAGGAACAGGTCAGCTGCTATCTGACATACACCAATGAGAAAACGCACGAGATCATACGAGCCAATCTGGACAGATCACCGATATATGCCGGCGTTATAGAAGGAACCGGACCCAGATACTGTCCGTCCATAGAAGACAAGGTCGTCAAATTTGCGGATAAAGACAGACATCAGATATTCATAGAACCGGAAGGTCTCTATACAAATGAGATGTACTTAAGCGGCATGTCATCATCCCTTCCCGAAGATGTACAGATACAGATGTACCGTACGCTTCCGGGTCTGGAGAACTGTCATATGGTAAGAAACGCCTATGCTATAGAATACGACTGTCTGTGCCCGGGCCAGCTTAAACTGTCTCTGGAGTTAAGAGAGGTATCCGGACTTTTCTGCGCGGGCCAGTTCAACGGAAGCTCGGGATATGAAGAAGCGGCTGCTCAGGGACTGATCGCAGGTATCAATGCCTCACTTAAACTTAAAGGTCGTGAGCCGGTCATCCTCGACAGGTCCCAGGCATATATAGGAGTTCTCATCGACGATCTGGTAACCAAGGAAAACAATGAACCATACCGTATGATGACTTCCAGAGCAGAATACCGTCTGATACTCAGACAGGATAACGCGGATCTGAGACTGCGCGGTATAGGATATGATGTCGGACTGGTCTCAAAAGAAGACTATGAAAAGACTCAGAAGAAAGCATCACAGATTCGGGATGAAATAGAAAGACTCTCCTCTCTGAGCATCGGAGGAAAAGCTTCCGTACAGGAATATCTTGAAAAATACGGTTCGGCACCGCTCAAGACTGCCTTCACTCTGGCCGAGCTGATGTGCAGACCCGAACTTGACTATGAAAAACTGGCAGAACTTGATCCCGACCGTCCTGATCTTCCGAAGGATGTCATCGAACAGGTTGAGACAGAGATAAAATACCGGGGATATATAGACAGGCAGAACAGCCAGATTGAAGATTTCAGAAAGAATGAAAAGAAAAAGATACCTTACGATATAGATTATGATGATGTAGAGAGTCTCAGGATCGAGGCCAGACAGAAACTCAAAACTTTCCGTCCGGATAATATAGGACAGGCATCCAGAATATCGGGAGTATCTCCTTCGGATATCGCTGTTTTACTCGTATATCTTAAGAAACTCAATGATGGCAAATAAAACTGAACTTCTTACGGATCTGCTGATCCAATTAAATATCAAACTGACTGATGAACAGATATCACGCTTCATGAGGTATTATGAGATGCTCATAGATACCAATAAAGTCATGAACCTGACTGCCATCACGGATTATACCGAAGTCTGCATAAAGCACTTTGCGGATTCTCTGTCTTTGATCAATTCATATGATATTGCGCAGGCAGGTGATATACATACCCTGGATATCGGAACCGGTGCAGGATTTCCGGGAATACCGCTTAAGATCGCATACCCTAAGATCAATATCACTTTACTTGACTCTCTCTCCAAAAGGGTCAGATTTCTGGACAAAGTGATAGATGAACTGGGACTGAATGACCGTGGCCTTATCACTACCGCGGATATGCGTGCCGAAGACTATGTAAAAGAACCCGGCAAACGTGAATCCTATGATCTTGTGGTATCCAGAGCCGTGGCAAACTTAAGGGTTCTGTCCGAATATGCCCTGCCCTATGTTAAAACAGGCGGATCATTCATATCATATAAAGGTGATAACGCAAAAGAAGAACTGGCTGAATCCGAAAATGCGATAAACATACTCGGGGGAGAGGTCTGTGATGTTAATGAATTCACGCTTCCCGGATCTGACATTACCAGAACACTCATAAATATAAAAAAGACCCGCCCCACACCGGATAAATATCCCCGTAAGGCAGGTCTTCCGAATAAAAAACCTCTTTAACAGATCAGCTCAGATCAATATTTACGTCCTCTGGAACCATATCCTCTGCCTGATCTGCTGTCGCTGTAGTATTCACCTTTCTTGGGAGTGATCACTACATATCTGTAAGGTTCCTCACCTTCCGAATGAGTCTCAACATACTTATCATCCTGAAGTATGGAGTGGATCACCCTTCTTTCATAAGGATTCATGGGTTCAAGTGATACGGTACGACGTGATCTCTTAACCTTGAATGCCATATTCTTGGCCAGATTCTCAAGTGTCTGCTTACGACGCTCACGATAATTCTCGGTATCAACCTTGACTCTGATATAATCGTCTTCACCCTTGTTTACTACAAGTGATACGAGATACTGGAGAGAATCAAGCGTCTGACCTCTCTTACCGATCAGCACTCCCATCTCATCTCCGGATAATTCTATGGACAGTTCCTTCTCTACATCATCATATACTGCTTCTGTATCCACAGCCATCTGCATGGAAGCGAATATATCGTTAAGGAAGCTCTTAGCCTTGCTCACTACATCGGAATCCTTAACTCTGGCGCGGATCACTGCCTGCTTGGCACCTATTCCGAGAAAACCGGAAGCACCTTCTTCTACTACATGATACTCAACTTTATCACTGGTAGCACAGAACTGCTCACATGCTGCAGTGAGAGCTTCTTCTATGGTTTTACCTGTAAACTCTGTATATTCCATTTCGTTAACTCCTCCGATCACTTATTGTTTCTTTCGTTATATTCTTTAACCATATTGGCCTTTGCAGCCAGGCTGCCGGGAGCCGGCTTGAAACCTGAGCCGGCAGATGAACTGTCTGAGGAAGTATCAGTTGAAGCATTTGAACCGATATTGGCTCTGTCACTTAAGCTTCTGGTATTCATAGCTGCATACTGCTGCATCTTCTGAGCCGTCACACCTGCTTTTTCGATCTTCTTCTTGGCCTTGGCTTCGTTCTTCTTGATGATCTCATCAATATCCATCTTATCTATATGCTTATTGATAAAGATCTGCTGAATGGTACGTATGACTGCACCTGCGATCCAGTAGATACCCATACCGGAAGGAAGAGTGAAGCAGAAAAATGCCGACATAAGAGGCATCATCATATTCATGGTCTTCATTGACTGCTGCATGGCAGCTCCGGTATCTCCTGAAGCGGCATTGGAATTATTGTTGTTATCACCGGCCTGTGGCATAAGTTTAACATTAAGCCACTGGGTAAGAGCAGCCAGAAGAGGAATGAGTATGGCACCAAAACAAAGGCCGAATCTGTGATCGGTCCATCCCTCGGTAAACATATACTGAGGTGAATTTGCAATATTAATTCCGAGGAAATAGTTATAGGTGTCGATCAGACCCTTGCTGATCATATTACCCGCAGAATTGAATGTACTTAAGATATTCTGTGCATTGTACTGAAGATCAGCAAGTCCGTAATGATCTGAAAGGACCAGCATATCTGCAGTTGATACCTTATTAAGTACATCAATGATACCGTTGGTCAGATTACCTTCCAGTTCAAGATTTTTGGAATACTGAGAAACTGCACTTGCTACACTCTTCAGATCATCGGCTGAAGCATTCAGGATAAAACTACCCTGATCCTGACTGACTATTTTTTCAGCCAAAACTCTGAATGTATCACCGACCTTTGTAACATATGCGGGAATTGAGTAGATAACACGATAAAGAGCTAAAAGTATAGGCATCTGGATCAGTAACTGTACACAGCTGCCCGAAGGAGACACACCATACTTAGCATATACAGCCTTGGTCTCCTGCTGCATAGCCATGGAAGACTCGGTATCCCTTTTATCTTTATACTTTGCCTGGATTGCCTGGATCTCCGGATTCATCTTAGCGGAAAGCTTGGAGAATTTCTGCTGCTTTACCGTAAGAGGAGTAAGCAGAGCATATATCACTATGGTAAAAATAATGATAGCCAGGCCGATATTAGGCAGACCGATCTTATCAAGTAAAATAAAAATCCCATTCATCAGATATCCAAGGATCTTGGCTATAGGTCCGAGGATAGTTCCTGAATAGGGAGTAAGTAAGATTCCTGACAAATCAATACCTCCGATCAATCATGGACAGATCACGGAACCGGATCATATCCTCCTTTTGAAAAAGGATTACATCTCAAAATCCTCCACATTGCGAGGGCACTGCCTTTGACTGCTCCGTATTTTTCAACAGCTTCAAGTCCGTATTCCGAACATGTGGGATAATACGGACATTTGGTCCTCTTAAGCGGAGAAAGATATTTTCTGTAAAACTTTATCATCTGAATAATAAATCTTTTCATCATTTAATCACCCGGATACATGATGAATCTTAGCCAGATGCATCAGGGAGTCCTCTATGGTGTGATAATCACAATCCGATGCTCCCCTGCGCACAACCACTGCTATGTCCAAACCACTATTGAACATATCCTCATGCAGCCTGTAAGCTTCTCTGATCAACCGGCATAAACGGTGGCGCACTACGCTGTTACCGACTTTTTTGCTGACAGAGATTCCCAATCTGTTTGATTCCGTATGGTTATCCAGGACATACATTACTAAATACTTGTCGGCACGGGACCTGCCATTTTTGTATACGGATCCGAACTGGTATGAGTTTTTAAGAGATTCTGTTTTCTTCAATATATTTAGCGATAAAAAAAGGCCACATACATATGCGGCCTAAAAGCTTCGCTGATGTTAGACTGTTAATTTATGTCTTCCCTTAGCTCTTCTTGAAGCCAGGACTTTACGTCCGCCTGCAGAACTCATTCTGGATCTGAATCCATGAACTTTGCTGCGCTGACGCTTCTTGGGCTGAAATGTCATCTTCATAAGTAATCCACCTCCTTTACATATTGTCCAAAGGATAACAAACCGATTATATATAAAGGATTTCGCTAAGTCAACTGATAAATCCCAATAAATATATCCCCATTATGTGGATAACAAGGTGGATAAGTTGTAGATATATTGTTAATTCTTTGTCTATATTTATAAAAAACGCTGATTTCATGGGATTTTCACATGGTGAACATCTTTATCCACAAAAGTTATCCACATATTGTGAGTATCACTTCATTGAAAAATAAACATCATTAAGGTAAGATAGGTTTCAAAGCGTTTTGAGGTAACGGATATGGATAATATTAAAAACAGCTGGGATCAGATCAAGGAAAAAATAGCAGATGAATACGGACTTTCAGACGTTTCATACTCTACATGGATAGAGCCTCTTAAGATAGGTCCGGTGACCGAGGACAGTGTGACCATACTGATCCCTTCCGACCAATCTCATGCTCTAAACTATATTTCCAGTAAATATAAGGATTTCTTTCAGGTTACCATCTCAGAGATGTTTGACAGAAAATATGAGATAAGTTTCCGTCTTGAAAAAGATTCGGATATCTCAAATGTGATGAGAACAAGCCAGGAATCCGTCTATAACCTGAATTACGAAACCGCTAATCTGAATCCTAAGTATAAATTCAATTCATTCGTCGTGGGCGGTAGCAATAAACTGGCACATTCAGCATGTCTGGCAGTAGCCGAATCACCCGGACAGATATATAATCCCCTGTTTCTGTACGGAGGTGCCGGACTTGGCAAGACCCATCTGATGCATTCGATCGGACATTTCATACTTGAGAACAATCCAAATGCCAAGATCCTCTATGTTACTTCAGAGCAGTTTACGAATGAAGTCATAGATTCAATAAGGAGCGGTAATCCCGCTTCTACCAAGAAACTAAGGGATAAATACAGATATGTGGATGTTCTTATCATAGATGATATCCAGTTTATAATAGGAAAAGAGCAGACTCAGGAAGAGTTTTTCAATACATTTAATACACTTCATCAAAACGGAAAACAGATAATCCTGTCATCGGATAAACCGCCAAAAGAGATGGAAACTCTGGATGAAAGGTTCAGATCAAGATTCGGAATGGGTCTGATTGCCGATATCCAGCCGCCCGACTATGAGACCAGAATGGCTATCCTGGCTGAAAAAGCCAAATCCATAGGCAAAGATATAGATGAAGAAGTATTCAATTATATAGCCACTAATATCAAATCAAACATCAGAGAGCTTGAAGGAGCATTTAATAAGATAGTTGCTTATTCAAAGCTTAATAATGTGGATATAAATATGAATAACGCCGAAGAAGCGTTAAAGGATATCATCTATCCCGATAAACCAAAAGAGATAACTCCTTCCTATATATTAAAGGAAGTATGTGATGAATATAACGTTCTGATAGAAGATGTAGCCGGTAAGAAGAGAGATGCAAAGTTCGTTGAACCGAGATTCATAGTAATGTATCTGTGCAGGGAACTGACCGATGCTTCTTTTAAAGAGATCGCCAAGATCCTGGGTAAAAAAGATCATACAACCGTAATGCACGGAGTAAAGGATATAGAAGAAAGAATAAAAGCCGAAGAAGAGTTATCAACAAGGGTAAAAGCCATAAAATCAAGAATAACCGAAAGTTAAGTGAATATAATTGGATAATCACATACTTATACTACACATTATCAACAACTAAAAGTTTTATTTTTCGTTGATATTTAGTATAATATTAAAGGTTATACACATTTAAACATGCTCTAATAATACTATTACTTTTATTAATCTAAACAATAAAAAGAAAAAGAATCAGAAAGGCTCATTCATGAAGATCATTTGTAATAAGTCAGAACTCTTAAACGGTGTATCGATCGTAAAAAATGCTGTTCCTTCCAAAACAACAATGTCAATACTTCAGTGTATACTGATTGATGCTGATGCTGATCAGATCAAGCTTGTCGCCAATGATATGGAGCTTGGCATAGAAACCGTTATACAGGGAAGTATAGCTGAAAAAGGAAAGATAGCTCTGGATGCGAGAATGCTCTTCGATATCATCCGTAAACTTCCTGACAGTGATATAACGATCACAACTGATGCTTCATTAAAAGCCAATATCAGCTGTGAAAAATCACAATTCAATATCATAGGAAAACCTGCCGATGAATTTCCGGTTTTGGCGCAGCTTGATCACTCCGACAGTATCACATTATCACAGTACACACTTAAGGAAGTTATCAGACAGACGATATTCTCGATATCCGATAATGATAACAGTCCATTAATGACAGGTGAACTCTTTGATATCAATGAAGATAACTTAAGGGTTGCTTCTCTTGACGGACACAGAATATCCATCAGGAATGTAAAGCTTAAGAATGTATATTCACCCAAAAAGGTAGTCGTACCCGGTAAGAGTCTGGGAGAGATCAGTAAGATAATAGGTGATGATACGGATAAGAATGTAAGTATATTCTTTACTCCCAATCACATCCTGTTTGAATTTGACAATACGGTAGTATTATCAAGGCTGATTGAAGGTGAGTATTTCAATGTTGATCAGATGATAACCAAGGATTATGAGACCAAGGTTACGGTTTCCAAGAAAGATCTGTTTGACTGTATAGACAGATCCACTCTCCTGGTAAAAGAAGGCGATAAGAGACCTATCATCGTAGATATCAGAGAAGGAAGCCTTGAATTAAAGATAAATTCCACATTTGGAAGCATGGATGAAGAAATAGATATATCCAAAGAAGGTAAAGACATCATGATAGGTTTCAATCCCAAATTCGTGATGGATGTACTCAAAGTCATAGACAGTGATGAGATAAATATGTATATGGTCAATCCAAAATCTCCATGCTTTATAAGAGATGATGATGACAGTTATATATATCTTGTTCTGCCTATAAACTTTACGACTGTATCATAAGTCTTTTTATGACAGATATAACTATAAAAGACGAATATATAAAACTTGGACAGGCACTTAAAAAATCCGGTATATCATCAAACGGTGCAGATGCCAAAATAGATATACAGGAAGGTCTGATCACGGTTAATGGTGAAATAGAACTCCGTCGGGGACGAAAGTTATACGACGGAGATGTCTTTGCTTATGACGGGGATGAATTCAGGGTTATAGCTATGAAAGGTCAGTTATGATTATTAAAACCCTGGAACTCAAGGATTACAGGAATTATGAATCACTTGAAATCAATTTTGGTCCCGGTATCAATATACTGTACGGAGATAACGCGCAGGGCAAGACCAATATACTGGAATCCATATATTTAGCTGCTACTACCAAGTCTCATCGCGGAACCAGAGACAGTGATATCATACGTTTTGGTGAAGATGAAGGTCATATCCGTATCATGCTGTTAAAAAATGATGTGGATACGAAACTTGATATACACCTGCGTAAGTCCAGGACCAAAGGCATAGCGATCGACGGAAAGAAGATAAAAAAAGCTTCTGAATTACTGGGATTGCTGAATGTAGTCTTTTTCTCACCTGAAGATCTGAATATCATCAAGAACGGTCCGGGTGAAAGAAGAAGATTCACAGATATGGAACTGTGTCAGCTTGATGACTTCTATCTGTATAATCTAAATAATTACAACAAGATAGTTAATCAGAGAAATACTCTTCTCAAGGATGTATATTTTAATCCTTCTCTCAAAGAAACCATAGAAATATGGGATTCTCAGTTAGTCAGTTACGGAAGTAAGGTAATAGAGCGAAGAAAAACATTTGTAGATCAGCTTAATGAGGTGATAGGGCCTGTACACGAGAAACTGTCAGGTGGCAGGGAATCACTTAAGATCATATATGAACCGAATGTGGACATAGAGAATTATGAACGCGAACTGTCCGCATCGACCGAACGTGATATCAAGTCCAAAATGACTAATGTAGGTCCTCACCGGGATGATTTCATATTCATGACAGGTGACATAGATATCAGGAAGTTCGGATCCCAGGGACAGCAGAGAACCGCTGCACTGTCACTTAAGCTTGCGGAGATAGAGATAGTCAGAAAGCTTATTAACGATACACCTGTTCTCCTGCTCGATGATGTATTGTCGGAGCTTGATTCCGCCAGACAGCAGTTTTTGCTTGAATCTATCGGGGAAGTACAGACGATAATCACATGTACCGGTGTTGAGGATTTCATTAACAGCAGACTGGAGATAGATAAGCTGTTTAATATATCAAACGGATCACTTGTCAGTGAACAATAGAGGTTATTATGACTGAAGAGAACAAAAAAGCAAATGAATACGGCGCCGACCAGATCCAGATACTTGAAGGACTGGAAGCAGTAAGAAAAAGGCCGGGTATGTACATAGGCAGCACATCATCCAGAGGACTGCATCATCTCGTATATGAGATCGTGGATAATGCGGTGGATGAAGCTCTGGCCGGTTTCTGCAGTGAGATAGAAGTTACCATCAATCCTGATAATTCCATCACTGTTATAGATAACGGCCGCGGAATCCCGGTAGGTATCAATCATAAAGCCGGGATCCCCGCAGTAGAGGTGGTATTTACCATACTGCATGCGGGAGGCAAGTTCGGCGGTGGCGGATATAAGGTATCCGGCGGACTGCACGGTGTAGGTGCCTCTGTCGTAAATGCATTATCCGACTGGCTGAGTGTGGAGATATGCAGAGACGGTAAACTCTATGAGCAGCGTTATGAGAGAGGACATACATGTTATCCTCTCAGGGAGATCGGTACGTGCGGTGAGGATGAGAGCGGTACCAAGGTTACATTTAAACCCGATGCGACCATATTTGAGGATGTCGTATATGATTATGACACCTTAAAGACCAGACTCAGAGAGACTGCATTCCTTACCAAGGGATTAAAGATAACTCTGATCGATACACGTGAGGGGAACGAGCAGGAAAAATCGTTCCATTATGAGGGTGGTATCAGGGAATTCGTTGAGTATCTGAACAGATCCAAAGATGCCCTGTATCCTTCGATCATGTACTTCGAAGGCAAGAAGAACAATGTTCTGGTAGAAGTATCAATGCAGCATAATGATGCATACAACGAGAGCATTTATTCTTTTGTCAATAATATCAATACTCCTGAAGGCGGTACTCATCTTGAAGGTTTCAGAAATGCCCTGACCAAGACATTTAATGATTATGCCAGATCCAATAAGCTCCTTAAGGATTCGGAACCCAATTTAAGCGGTGAAGATATACGTGAAGGACTGACTGCCATAATATCCGTCAAGATAGAAGATCCCCAGTTCGAAGGACAGACCAAGCAGAAACTGGGTAATTCCGAGGCAAGAGGAGCTGTCAGCTCGGTTGTAAGCGAGCAGCTTACATACTTCCTTGAACAGAATCCGTCCGTGGCACGTACCATAGTGGATAAATCGATCCTGGCGCAGAGAGCCAGGGAAGCCGCACGTAAGGCGCGTGACATGACCAGACGCAAGACCGCTCTTGAAGGTACATCTCTGCCCGGTAAACTGGCAGACTGTTCCGAGAAGGATCCTTCGAAATGCGAGATATACATAGTCGAAGGTGATTCCGCGGGAGGAAGTGCCAAGACCGCGAGAAGCCGTGCAACACAGGCTATCCTGCCGCTTCGCGGTAAGATCCTTAATGTTGAGAAGGCAAGACTGGACCGTATATATGACAATGCGGAGATCAAGGCGATGATCACGGCATTCGGTACCGGTATCCATGATGATTTTGATATCACCAAACTCAGATATGACAAGATAATCATCATGACCGATGCCGATGTGGACGGTGCCCATATTGCCACGCTCATGCTGACATTCATATACAGATTCATGCCCGAACTGATCAAACAGGGACATGTATATCTGGCCAAGCCTCCGCTGTATAAGCTCGAGAAGAACAGGCAGATATGGTATGCATATTCCGATGAGGAACTTGACGGTATCCTGGCTGAGGTCGGCAGAGATACTAATAACAAGATTCAGCGTTATAAAGGTCTGGGTGAGATGGATCCCGAGCAGCTCTGGGAGACGACCATGGATCCCGAGAGACGTATACTTCTGCGCGTCAACATGAATGAAGAAGAGGAATCAGAGGTTGACCTGACATTTAATACACTTATGGGTGACAAGGTTGAACCCAGACGTGAATTCATAGAAAGAAATGCCAAATTTGTCAAAAACCTGGATATTTAATACCTAATCAGGCTAAGAGGATCACACAATGGATGACAGGATCTTTGATAAGATCGAAGAAGTAGACTTAAAGAAAAAAATGGAAGACTCGTACATAGATTACGCGATGAGCGTTATCGCCGCACGTGCGCTTCCCGATGTCAGAGACGGACTTAAGCCCGTGCAGCGCAGGGTTCTGTATTCGATGGTCGAGTTGAACAACGGACCCGATAAGCCGCACCGTAAGAGTGCCCGTATCGTCGGTGATACGATGGGTAAGTATCATCCCCACGGTGACAGCTCAATATACGGATCTCTGGTAAATATGGCTCAGGAATGGTCCATGAGGTATCCGCTCGTGGACGGTCACGGTAACTTCGGTTCGGTCGACGGTGACGGCGCTGCCGCCATGCGATATACGGAAGCCAGACTCAGCAAGATATCCATGGAGATGGTTGCCGATATCAAGAAGGATACGGTCGATTTCGTAGATAATTTCGACGGTACCGAGTCAGAGCCGACAGTACTGCCATCCAGATATCCCAATCTGCTCGTAAACGGTACCACCGGTATAGCCGTAGGTATGGCTACCAATATTCCTCCTCATAATCTGCGAGAGGTTACTTCCGCTGTGGTCAGGATCATAGACAACAGGGTTGAAGAGGACAGGGATACCGATATCGAGGAACTCATAGACCTGGTCAAAGCACCCGATTTTCCTACCGGCGGTATAATCCTCGGAACCAGAGGATCGGAGGAGGCATACAGAACCGGACGCGGCAAGGTCAGAGTACGTGCGGTGACAGATGTCGAGACCATGGAAAACGGCAAGACACGTATAATCGTGACCGAGCTTCCCTATCTAGTAAATAAGGCTAATCTGATAACGAAGATAGCGGATCTGGTCAAAATCAAAAAGATAGACGGCATCACGGATCTGCGTGATGAGTCCAGCCGTGAGGGTATGCGTATCGTCATTGAGCTCAGACGTGACGCCAATGCCAATATCATACTCAATCAGCTCTATAAACATACACAGCTGCAGGATTCATTCGGTGTGATCATGCTGGCTCTGGTCAATAATGAGCCTAAGGTCATGAATCTGCTGGATATGCTCACATATTACCTGAAGCATCAGGAAGATGTGGTAACCCGCAGGACCAAATATGACTTAAACAAGGCTGAAGAGCGCGATCATATACTGCAGGGATTACTTATCGCTCTCGATAATATCGATGAAGTGATCCAGATCATCAGAGGAAGTGCCAATACTCAGGAAGCCAAGGATAACCTGATGGCCAGATTCGGGCTGACCGATCCGCAGGCGCAGGCGATCGTGGATATGAGGCTGCGTGCTCTGACAGGACTGGAACGGGAGAAGATAGAGACCGAGCATCAGGAACTGATCAAGCTGATCGCCGAACTCAAGGCTATATTGGGAGATGAGAAGCTGCTGCTTGGCGTGATCAAGAAGGAACTCATGGAAGTAGCCGATAAATTCGGTGACGACCGCCGTTCACAGATAGGATATGATGTCTATGACATCAATATGGAAGACCTCATACCCAATGAGAATACCGTCATAGCGATGACCAATGTCGGATATATCAAGCGAATGACCGTGGATAACTTCAAATCACAGCATCGCGGCGGCAAGGGGATCAAGGGTATGTCGATCATAGAAGATGACTATATCGAAGACCTGCTGATGACGACTACACACCATGATGTGATATTCTTTACGAATTTCGGCAGATGCTACAGATTACGGGCATATCAGATACCCGAATCCGGACGTACATCCAGAGGTACTGCGATAGTTAACCTGCTCCAGCTGTCTCCGGATGAGAAGATCACAGCCATGATCCCGATCCCGATGCCGGTTACCGAGGATGATTTCAATAAATCCCTCTTCATGGTGACCAAGACAGGTATCATCAAGAAGACCAGTATCGAAGAGTTCGCACATATCAGAAAAGGCGGTATCATCGCCATGAACTTAAAAGACGATGATGAACTGATAGAAGTCAAGCTTACCGTACCCGATAATGAGATCTTCATGGTCACTAAGAACGGTATGTGCATACATTTCAAAGAATCTGATGTCAGAAATACCGGACGAAACACCATGGGTGTCAAGGGTATGAATCTCGACTATGATGATGAGATAGTCGGTATGCAGTTAAATACCCAGGGTGGCAGCCTGCTGATCGCATCCGAGAACGGTATGGGAAAGCGTACCAATATCAACGAGTTCACCCTCCAGAAGCGTGGCGGCAAGGGTCTCAAATGCTACAAGATCACGGAGAAGACCGGTTACGTTGTAGGAGTTAAGGCTGTCAATGACGATCATGAGCTGATGCTCATTACCAGTGCGGGTACCATTATCCAGATACGTATGGAGGATATCAATACTCTCGGACGTATCACCTCGGGTGTTAAACTGATCAATCTGGATGATGATATCAAGGTGGTCAAGATCGCCAAGGTCAGAGAGAAAGTCAGCGACGGTTCCAAGGAATATGATGAAGTCGAGGATGCCATGGAGGATATTCCCGAGAGCGACGGTCAGTATGATGACGAAGAGGTGACACTGCCTGTTGAAGAGTCCGACGAGGACGAATGATAATCTTTTGACCGGTCATCAAATATATTAACAGTTACCCTGTCGATATATGTCGGCAGGGTTTACTATGAGCATATTATTTTTCTTAAAAGAAAGAAGGTTAGATCATGGAAGCATATTCCATACTCAGAGATCTTGCGATAATCATCATAGCGGCGAAATTCTTCGGAATTCTGGCCAGAAAACTCAAGGCACCGCAGGTCGTCGGAGAGATAGTAGCCGGTCTTCTGATAGGCCCGAGCATACTGGGATTCGTATCACAGACGGATTTTCTTGCACAGATGGCGGAGATAGGAGTTATCCTGCTCATGTTCTCAGCCGGTCTTGAGACTGACTTAAAGCAGCTTATCAAGATCGGACCAAAGGCAGCACTTATCGCGACAGCCGGAGTTTTTGTTCCTTTAGTGGGCGGAACTTTGTTATATATGGGCTTCTACGGAATGGCCCCCTGGGGTTCCGATGAGTTCTATAAAGCAGTGTTCATCGGAACGATCATGACGGCAACAAGTGTGAGCATCACCGTACAGGCCCTCAAGGAGATGGGCAAGCTTTCGGATGAAGTGGGTACTACGATAGTAAGTGCCGCCATCATAGATGACGTCATAGGTATAGTGGTACTGACCATAGTCATCGGTTTTAAGAATCCGGAAACAAGTATCGGCACGGTCCTGCTTTCGACAGTCGCTTTTTTTGCACTTGCGGTGGGAGTCGGGTTTATCTGTTATAAGGTATTTGCCTGGGTGGACAGGAAATATCCTCATACGAGACGTATTCCGATAGCAGCTCTGGCCCTGTGCTTTACTCTGGCATATGTGGCTGAAGAGGTATTCGGGATAGCTGATATCACCGGCGCATATGTGGCCGGGATCATCCTGTGTTCCATTCAGGATTCGCATTATGTGGACGAAAAAGTGGATATCAACTCATATATGATGTTCGGTCCGATATTTTTTGCCAGCATCGGTATCAAGACCAATCTGGATAATATGAACATGCAGATCCTGTGGTTCTCTCTGGGATTCGTCGCCGTGGCCATATTGTGTAAGATCATCGGCTGCGGACTGATGGGATTAGGCTGCGGTTTCTCGGGGCATGACTCGATGAAGATAGGTGTGGGTATGATGACCAGAGGCGAAGTGGCTCTGATAGTGGCTCAGAAGGGCCTTGCCGAAGGATTCATAACTTCGGTCTATTTCACATCCGTAATATTGCTTATAATAGTATCATCGATATGTACACCGATAATACTTAAATTCCTGTATTCCAAAGATCCCGCACCTGAGGTGAATTACAGCGTAGTGCGCAGAAAGGGCGATAAATAATGGATCACAAGATAATCCTTACCGGCGGTGGTACGGCCGGTCATGTAACACCTAATCTGGCACTGCTGCCTTCTCTTAAAGCTGCCGGATTCGAAGCCACCTATATAGGTTCGGTGGACGGTATAGAGAAGGGGCTGGCCGAGGATGCCGGTCTTACATATTACGGTATAGCCGTGGGCAAGCTCAGGCGTTACTTTGATCCGAAGAATTTCTCGGATCCGTTCAGGGTCATCAAGGGATTTTTCCAGGCCAGAAAGATCTTAAAAGATATCCGTCCCGATGTTGTTTTTTCAAAGGGAGGATTTGTCGCGGTGCCTGTAGTCAGGGCTGCTGCTTCCCTTAAGATCCCCTGCATAATCCATGAATCCGATATCACGCCCGGTCTGGCCAACAGACTGTGCATTCCGGCTGCGGATATAGTCTGCTGCAATTTCCCGGAGACATTTGACCTGATACCGCCCGAGAAGGCGCATCTTACGGGATCACCGATCAGGGATGAACTTTTCAGGGGAAATCGTGAAGCCGGACGCAGTTTCGTGGGATTTACCGATGATAAACCCGTGATCATGGTCATAGGAGGAAGTCAGGGATCCGCTGCGATCAACGGAGCGATCCGCGATTCACTGACCGAACTGCTGAAGGACTTCAATATCGTGCATCTGACAGGAAAGGACAAGATGGACAATATGCTCCTGACTGTGGAAGGATATAAGCAATACGAGTATATTACCGATGAACTTCCGGATATTTTTGCGATGGCGGATATAGTCGTATCCCGCTCGGGAGCGAATGCGATAGGTGAACTTCTGGCCCTGCATAAGCCGAATCTCCTGATACCGCTGCCTTCGGCATCGAGCCGCGGTGATCAGATCATGAATGCCAAATCCTATGAAGATCAGGGCTTCAGCATGGTCTTGAGCGAGGAGGATATGACCTCTAAACTGCTGATATCCAAAATCCGTGAACTGTATGAGACTAAGGATAAATACATACAGGCTATGGAGAACAGCAAGCAGAGAGATGCCATAGCTGCCATCATGGAACTGATCTTGAGCAAAGTCAAAACCTGAAATGCTGTTTAACTCATATATATTCATATGTATACTGCTGCCCGTCGCATTGCTCGGATGGTATGGTTTGAATTATTTTGGACACAACCGTCTTGCAGGCATATTTCTGACGGGCATTTCTTTATGGTTTTATGCTTATTTCCACGTATCTTACCTTTTTGTGATAGTGGGCAGCATAGCACTCAATTATCTCATCAGCCTGATCGTGGAGGCATACCGTAAACACGGTGATACCGCAAACGGCGGTGTGATGAGGATCATACTGATCATCTCGGTAGCCGCTAACCTCGGAATACTCTTTTACTTCAAATATACGGATTTTCTGATAGAAAATATAAACGCACTCACAGGGAGGGATTTTGCCCTGCGACACATACTGCTGCCGCTGGGTATCAGTTTCTTTACTTTCCAGCAGCTCTCATACGTGATCGACAGGTGCAGGGACAGAGCCCCGCATTATGATCTGATCACATATATGACGTTTGTAACGTTTTTTCCGCAGCTGATCGCCGGACCTATAGTTACATATGATGAGATGATGCCACAGTTTGCCGATATGGGCAGACGCAGGATCGATCCCGATAATATGCGTACCGGGATCAGGTATTTCGTGATAGGATTCGCCAAAAAGATACTGCTCGCGGATGTGCTGGCCGGGCCCGTGAATCAGGCGTTCATAACACCGCGTGAGCTGGATACCGTAACTGTGATCATCGTGATGCTCATGTATATGTTTGAACTGTACTTTGATTTCAGCGGTTACTGTGATATGGCATCGGGCATTGCAAAGATGTTCAATATCGATCTGCCCGTGAACTTCAATTCACCGTATACAAGTGCGAATGTTAAAGAACTGTGGCAGAGATGGCATATCACTCTGTCAAGATTCTTTACGACATACGTATATATACCGCTGGGCGGGTCGAGACGCGGATACGGACGGATGCTTGCAAATGTGTTTATCGTATTCGTACTCAGCGGCCTCTGGCACGGTGCGGCCTGGACCTATGTACTCTGGGGCGCGGTAAACGGTCTGCTCGTAGTATGGGATAATGCCTGCCTCATAGGGGTACGGGGATGTGAGTATAAGAGGGAATGTAAGCTGTATATTCCGAGAAAAGCCGGTCAGATCCTTACTTTCTGCTTTTTCCTGCTGTCATTGTGTTTCTTCAGGAGTTCGACGATACCGGATGCGCTGCATCTGATCAGGTCCGTATTTGTATTTAACTGGAACGGCAGGCTGTTCGACGTCCTGAGTTATCTCAAGACTCCCGAATTCTATGTGCTTGAAGAGGCAGCAGGCATGATGTCGGCCAATATGCTTAATTACGTGCATCTGGCATGTGCTCTTATCATGCTGGCCGTCAGCTTCGTAATTATACTCAGGCCCAACTCACATGAGATCGCACCTCGTAATGACCATCCTGTCAGGGACGGCATCCTGATGGGTATCGTGTTTGCATGGTGTTTCATATCGCTCAATCAGGTGAGCACGTTCCTGTATTTTAACTTTTAACCGGATATGTACGCAGAAAACTCAAAGAAAAACTTCATACGCGTATTCGTAACAGCTCTTCTGGTGAGCCTGCTGCTCATCGCAGGCACTGTCGTGCTGTTCGATCCTTTCTATGTATATCACAAGCCGCTTCCCGGGCTCAAAGCAGTTCTGAACGATAAGGAATACCAGTGCACGGGTACGCTTAAGCACTTCGATTATGATGCCGTGATCGCGGGATCCAGTGTCTGCGAGAACTTCAATAACGGCTGGTTCGATGAAAACTTTGACTGTACGTCCGTAAAAGCGATCAGATCATACGGAGCTACGGCCGATCTGATGTATCTGCTTGATATGGCCTATGAGCACCGGGATCTTAAGTATGTATTCTACAATATCGATCCGTCCAGCCTGTATTCACCTACGGAGACTACTTATGTATCGACCGGCTGTCCGGTATATCTGTATGACGATAATCCGTTTAATGACTGGAAGTACCTGTTTAACAAGGACGTGCTGATGGAGAAGATCCCTTTTATGCTGGCCAAATCCGGGTCAGACTATGATGAGGGGGATTCGTATAACTGGGCTCAGTGGAAGACTTTTCATCATCTCATGTGCATGACGATGTACGAGAGACTGCCTGAAGTTGCTAAAATGCAGGATGAGCATATGTATGATGAGCTTGCGCGGGAGAATACGGCACTGATCACCGGGATGGTAGAGGCCCATCCCGAAACGGAGTTCATTTTCTTTTTCTCACCGTATTCAATGTGCTGGTGGGACAATGCTTACCGTAACGGAGAGCGGGATGCGGTACTCTCGGCGGAGAGGATATGTATAGAGAAACTGACCGGATACGATAATGCGAAGGTATATTTTTATCAGGACGACACGGATATCATTACCGATCTGGATAACTATATGGACACGATCCATTTCTCCAAGGATATCAATCATTATATCTGCGACAGCCTGAAAGAAGGACGGGACAGGGTCACTGCCGGCAATACAGATTCCGTGCTGGACGGAATGTATGAGCTGTCCGAACAGATCGTAAGCGATTATATCAAAGAGTATTATCCCGACTGATAATATTGAAGATTAAGCCTAAATTTGGTAAACTTACTACGATTGTTTAAGTATCATTTACGTTAGGAGGACGATATGAATAAAGTAACATTTGACTACTCAAAAGCAATGAGCTTCGTAACGGAAGCAGAGATCAAAAAGATGGCTAAGACAGCCGAGAAAGCAAAGGAAACACTGGTGTCAAGAAGCGGTGCCGGTAATGACTTCCTCGGATGGATCGATCTGCCGGAAGAATACGATAAGGAAGAGTTTGATCGCATCAAGAAAGCAGCCGAGAAGATCAAATCGGATTCAGAAGTGCTGATCGTTATAGGTATCGGCGGATCATATCTGGGTTCAAGAGCTGCCATAGAATTCCTGCGTCACAGCTTCTATAACCAGGTAGACAAGTCTATCCGCAAGACTCCCGAGATCTATTTTGCCGGACACTGTATCGGATCCACATATATGAGACATCTGATCGATGTGATCGGAGATCGTGATTTCTCGGTCAACGTAATATCCAAATCAGGTACAACGACCGAGCCTGCGATAGCGTTCAGGATCTTCAAGGAGCTGCTTGAGAGAAAATACGGTAAGGCAGGCGCTGCCAAGAGGATATATGCGACTACCGATAAGGCTAAAGGAGCTCTGAAGAGCCTGGCTACCGAAGAAGGCTACGAGACATTCGTAGTGCCGGATGATGTAGGAGGACGTTTCTCCGTACTGACGGCAGTAGGTCTGCTGCCCATCGCGGTGAGCGGAGCCAATATAGACAAGCTGATGGAAGGAGCCCGCGAAGGCAGACGCATGGCACTGGAGAATGATTTCGAAGAAAACGATGCCATGCAGTATGCGGTACTCCGTAACATTATGCGTGAGAAGGGCAAGGAGATAGAGATACTGGCAAACTACGGTCCCTGCTTCCACTACATATGCGAGTGGTGGAAACAGCTCTACGGAGAGTCGGAGGGCAAGGACGGCAAGGGTATATTCCCCGCAAGCGTGGATCTGACCACGGATCTGCATTCCATGGGACAGTATATTCAGGACGGTAACCGTATTCTGTTCGAGACGGTGCTTATGATAGAGAAGTCACGCGAGGAGATAATCATCGGCCGTGAGAGCGTAGATCTGGACGGACTTAATTATCTGGCAGGCAAGACCGTTGATTTCGTCAACAAGTCAGCCATGATGGGAACCGTTCTGGCTCATACGGACGGAGATGTACCGAACTTTGTACTTACTCTTCCCGAGGTAAATGAGTACTATCTGGGCGAGATGTTCTACATGTTTGAGTTTGCATGCGGCGTGAGCGGATACATCCTGGGTGTTAATCCTTTCAACCAGCCCGGCGTCGAGAGCTATAAGAAGAACATGTTCGCTCTTCTCGGAAAGCCCGGATATGAGGAGCAGAGAGAGAAGCTTCAGGCCAGACTTAAGTGATCTGAGTAAAGGAATAATATGTGCGGAATAATCGGATATAACGGTAAGAAACAGGTAGAGCCCATCATCATAGATGCGCTGACGACTCTGGAATACAGAGGATACGACAGTGCCGGTATGGCTGTGACCAATTCCAAAATGAACCGGACCGATGTGTATAAATGTGCCGGCAGAGTCAAGGATCTGGAGAAGGTCTGTGAAAGCAAGACCATCGATTCCACCTGTGGAATCGGTCATACCAGATGGGCGACACATGGCGGAGTATGTGATGCCAACGCACATCCCCATAATCAGGGTGATGTGACGGTGGTTCATAACGGTATCATAGAAAACTACAAGGATCTTGTCGATGAGTTCAATCTGGAGGGCAGCCTTAAGTCCGAGACGGATACCGAGGTAGCTGCCGCAGTCCTGAATTATTACTACAAAGAGACACATGATCCCAAAAAAGCCATAACCAAAGCGGTTAAGCGCCTGAAGGGAACCTTTGCTCTGGTAATAATGTTCGGCGATATACCCGATGTCATCTATTCGATCAGAAATGTGAGCCCCATAGTGGCAACCCTCAGCGAGGAGGGCGCGATGCTGGCGTCCGACCTGACCGCACTGTGCCGGTTCACCGATCAGTATTTCGTAGTACCCGAATACACCATAGTCGAACTTCACAAGGACAGCATAGCCATGTGGACACTGGACGGCAGGGAACTGCAGCCCGAGTACCTGACCATGAGCTGGGAGAAGAACAGCGCCGAAAAGAACGGTTATCCTTTCTATATGGAAAAGGAGATCATGGAGCAGCCCAAGGCCATCAGAGATACCATAGCCGGCAGGACCAAATCCGGTATTCCGAATTTCGAGGCAGATCAGATCCCCGATTCACTGTTCACCGACTGTGAGAGGATATGCGTGGTAGCCTGCGGCACGGCGATGCATGCCGGCCTGGTCTTCCAGTCGCTCGTCAAGACCCGCCTGAATATGCATATTGAGGTCGAGCTGGCATCGGAATTCATGTATTCGGATCCGGTAATAGATGAGAAGACCCTCGTGATAGCGGTTTCACAGTCAGGTGAGACCATCGACACTCTGGAAGCACTCAAGTATGCCCGGCGAAAGGGGGCCAGGAGTCTCGCGATCATCAATGTAAAGGGATCCTCCATAGCCCGTGAGAGTGACTATGTACTGTATACCAATGCCGGTCCCGAGATCGCGGTTGCAAGTACCAAAGCTTATACGACACAGCTTTCGCTGTTCTATCTGATAGTATATAAGATGGCTCATATCAGGGGCATAATGAGTGATGATGAGGTACGTGACTGTATCCGCAGCTTAAAGAGAGTGCCCGAAGTCATCGGCAGTGTTCTGGATGAGAAAAATGCTATCCACGTCATAGCCAGGGGTGTGCTTGAGGCAAAGGATCTGTTCATGATAGGCAGGGGCCTGGATTATTCGATACTTCAGGAAGGGTCATTGAAACTCAAGGAAGTATCCTATATACATTCCGAAGCATATGCATCGGGAGAGCTTAAGCACGGTCCTATCGCCCTTATTACCGACAATACCCCCGTGGTAGCCGTAGTTACGCAGACCAGACTGATGAGCAAGGAACTATCGAACATCAGGGAGGTTAAGTCCAGAGGGGCGCAGATTGCATTGTTCATCAAGGCCGATCTGATGCAGCAGAGTACCAGGGAGTTTGACACCTTCGTATTGCCGAATCTGCCGGACGAACTGATGGTATTCCCCGCTTCGGTGGCACTGCAGCTGCTGGCGTATTACGTATCCAGTGATAAGGGATTCGATGTAGATAAGCCGAGAAATCTGGCAAAGGTCGTTACTGTTGAATAAAAGAAAAAGAGTATTTGATATCATACAGATAGGTCAGAGCAGGGACATTGCAAGCAGGGCGTTTGATTATGTCCTTGTTCTTGTTATTGTCACAAATATTCTGGTGATGATCCTTGAGACATTTGAACCTCTTACGGAGTACGGATATGTCTTTGAGATCGTGGAGATCGCCTGTATCCTGTTTTTTGCCATGGAATACGTGCTCAGGATATGGACGGCGGATTATCTGTATCCGGATGTGTCGAGGGGACGTGCGGCAGCGAACTTTATTTTCAGTTTTGACGGAATAGTTGAGCTTTTCACCATATTGCCGTTTTTCTTCCTTTCGGGATTCGTGGTATTCAGGATGCTCAGGGTGGTCAGGATATTCCATCTGTTCAGGCTGAATGCCAGTTATGACTCGTTTAATGTCATCACCACCGTTCTTAAGGAAAAGAGAAATCAGATCCTGTCATCGCTCTTTATCCTGTTTGTTCTGGTCCTGGGAGCTTCCATATGTATGTATTCAGCGGAGCATGACGTCCAGCCGGAAGTGTTTGACAATGCTTTCTCCGGAATATGGTGGAGTGTATCCACCATACTGACCATAGGATACGGGGATATGTATCCGGTGACGGCGGCAGGCAGGATCATGGCCGTGATAATATCCGTACTTGGTGTGGGTGTCGTGGCTATCCCTACCGGTATCATATCCGCAGGATTTGTAGAGTACTACAGCCGTATGCAGCGTGATGAACTTCACAGCAGAGGTACGATAGCACTTAATGCCACGCCGGAGTCCGGTCTGACGGGACTGAACATGGAAGAGTTGATGAATGATTTCGGGATATCACCGCTTGTGATCATCAGAGACGGTGCTGTTGTGATCCCGACTGACGATATCAGGATAATTAACGGAGATACATTGGTTTATTATGACGACCCGATCTGAAATACCTGCAGAAAAACCCAAAAGAAAAAACCTGGAAGAGAGATTCGCCGACTGGCTCGGACACTGGCCCAGGATCCAGGAACTCTATTTAAAGTATGAGGAGATCATAACATACCTGTTCGTGGGAGGAATGACCACGGTAGTTGCATGGACCTGTAAGTTTCTGGGCAACCTGATCCTGTACAGGGGTGCGGCTACGCATACATCCGTACAGACGGCGATACTGACTGTTATAGACTGGACAGCGGGTGTCATTTTTTCGTTCTTTACCAACAGGGCTTATGTATTCAAGAGTGATGCGCCGATGCTGCCGGAAGCATGCAAATTTGTTGCATCCAGGATATCAACACTGTTTCTGGAGTATATATGTATGCTGGTCATGGACACGTTTCTGGGCATCAATTTCTATGTATCGACTGTGGTCACTGCGGTTATCGTGGTCATAGCCAACTATGTCTTCAGCAAGTTCATAGTCTTCAGGAATAAGAAGAAAACTCCGGAGGAAACCGCATCGGATGGACAATAAGCAGGAGAATACTTACAAAAACATATACCGGATAATGCTTGTTGTGATGGCAGCGGTGATATTGCCGATATGGTATCTTGGTCGTTTTCAGGTTCTGAACCTGGACGATTTTTATTTTGGTGCGATGACTCACCATGCCTGGATCAGGACGCATTCCCCGGCGGAGGTCATAAAAGCTGCCTGTGAACAGGTCCGGTTTTATTTCTTTGCCAAGCAGGCCACATATTCATCGGTGTTTCTGATGTCCGTATTCCCCGGAGTCTGGGCCCGGAATATGTATTTCCCCGTTCCGATCATCTTGTCATCCATGATCATAGCGTCCGTATCGGTGCTTACTCATACGGTCATGTCCGACTGCATGGGGATCAGGGACAGGTACAGGACCGGTATAGTGAACATCATCCTGGTCTTTGTGATCATACAGACCCTTCCGGTTCCGCTGGAAGCACTTTACTGGTATAACGGTGCACTGCATTATGTGTTTATGGAATCGGTCATGTTCTTTGAGATCGCGTGCATATTGCACGGAATCCGTACGACAGACAGAGTGACCGTGATATGGACGACTGTGGTTGCATCGGTACTTGGTATCATAGTCGGCGGAGGTAATCTGGTCACGGGGCTTCAGGCATGTATCCTGATCGTACTTCATGTCGCTGTACATATATACGGCAGGATCTCCGGCAGGAATGAGAATAAAATGTGGTTTCTGATCCCCGAACTGATCACGGTCGCGGGATACCTGGTCAATATCACCGCACCCGGAAATGCCGAGAGGCAGGCCGATTCGGTCATGATGAATCCGTTTAAGGCCATATTCATGTCATTTTACTGGGGTGCTGCGCATGGGATCAGCTGGCTGTCTCCGATGTCCGTCATAGGGATCGCGGTCATCATAGTCGTGATGGCGGCACTTGCAAAGGATTGTAAGGGGCATTTCTTTCATCCCGGTCTTACGGCCGTCGTCAGTATATGTATATTTGCCGCCATGTTTACTCCGACATTTTATGCGATGAGTGAAGATGCGCCTTCCAGAGTACAGAACATCATCTATATCGCCGAGTTTGTTCTTATTTTTGTAAATATCGCCAATGATATCGGATATCTGTACACGTCGGATAAATGTGTGAATCGATGCGGGAAATTCTTCAGAAGCCTGTTTGACCTGACGGGGAACGCGCTGTCCGGGATAATAACAGCCGGCGGAGCAGCGATCCTGATCGTATTTGTTTTCTGTGCCGATAAAAACGAGTTCGTTACCATATCAGCCATACGTTCCATAATGAACGGTGAAGCATCCAGGTACTATGAGCAGAGCATGGAACGTCTGGAGATACTGTACGATGAGGATCAGCCGGATGCCGTAATATACGGATATACCGAGGATGCCAAACCCTATCTTCTGTTCAAGCAGGATGTGAGCACTGCCGAAGGAGAAGAAGGGTATTGGCAGAACATAGAAATGTCGAATTACTTTGAAAAAGACAGTATCACTGTTGTGTCGCCATAGTTTTTACGCGGGCGATCGCATTTTTGACAGGCGGAAGTGAGATGAGCAGTATGGTAAGTATCATTTCCGGTATGATATAGCTCATGTTATAGACTATACCGGCGCCCAATGCAGTAAGCTTATCGATCGCGCTTCCGAAGTATTCAGTATAGAAGATCGCTCCGGAGACGCAGTGGAAGAATAATCTTGCGAGACAGCCGACGATATATCCGATGAGGAGACCGTTCTTTTTCTTATAAAAGAAGCCTGATAACCCCAAAGATGTAAAAGCGAGAGGATAATCCAGTATAACCTGGGCCGGATGCATGACATAGGGACCGGTGATGAACTGAAGGATGCTGTAGGCAAAAGCCGCAGTCAGGCCGATAGCCGGACCGTACCAGTATCCTATCATGCAGATGATGAGCATCGAAAACAGAGTGATACTGCCTCCGTTAAACCAGAACGGTCCCTTGAATTTGATAAATGTGGCGATCACCGTGGCAAGCGCCAGAGCGATAGCGGAAAAAGTGATCACCTTTGCGGTAAACCGGGTTTTGGTTGGTTGTGTTTCAGACATAAAATAACCTCCTTCTGATAAAGGAGGGCGACACGATAAGACTATGGTAAGTCTGTTGCTTCCCTACGCCGGTATTATCCGGTTCAGGTGATGAGGGTCAGGAATAAATCCACTCTCAGCGTGATCGCACCCCTAGCAAATGATTACAAAGGATAATATATAGCTATATAAGAGATAAGTCAAATGAGATTACTGTTTATAAGACACGGAGATCCGGATTATGAGCATGATGCTCTGACAGATACCGGCAAACTGGAAGCAGAAGCACTTGCAAAGCACATATCGGAATGGAATATAGATGAGGTCTATCTGTCGCCCCTCGGAAGAGCCAGAGATACCGCGATGTATTCAATGCGCGCCATGGGACTTGATACGGATGAGATGGTACGTACCAGGACTTTTGACTGGCTGCAGGAGTTCAATGCAGTGGTCGATATGCCCGCGATGCCTGAATATCTGGAGGCTTATCCCAACAGTGTGCTGCCCGACGGAAGCTTAAGAAAACGCATATGCTGGGATATAGTACCGGCATATCTGAATAAACATCCTAAGTTTTACGAGACATTGGGATGGCGTGATACCAAACTCGTGCATGATACCGACATAGCAGAGAAATATGACGGTGTGTGTGAGGGGATCGATGAACTTCTTTCGAAATACGGATATGTCAGGGACGGATACGGATATCGTGTGGATAAGGAATACACCGGTACGATCGCATTCTTCTGCCATTTCGGTGTGACATGCGTGATCCTGAGCCACCTGACGAATATGTCTCCTTTTGGTCTCTGGCACGGAACATGTCTGGCTCCCACTTCCGTGACGGAGGTGTATACTGAAGAGAGACAGCAGGGATATGCATTATTCCGCGCATGGAAGACCGGGGATGTCACGCATCTGACCCTGGAAGGCATGAAACCTTCCTTTTCGGCCAGATTCGCAGAAGTATATTCCTATACGGAACAGAGGCATTAATGTAAATGAGCCGGTATATCGGGAGGTATGACGATGGCAAATGAGAGAGACAGCGGGGATCTGATCAGACAGCTGGCCACATCTTTCGGAATGGCAGATACCTATAACACAAGACTTGAGGGGTCCAAATATGATGCAGCTACCGGAACACTGTACTGTGACGGTATGGCTGTATCCAAAACGAGCGTAGAGACCGCACTTGCCTTTTTCCAGAGGCAGAGGGATTATTACAGAAGTACGGCCGATAAGGACAATGCAGCCATGGAACAGTTTATGAATTACTCTGTGGCTTATAATGCCATAGTGATGATGATGACGCAGAAACAGGAATAAACATCGGTTTTGAGGGTAAAACATGAAGATCAAATGTGATTATTGCGACAATACATACGAAGATACACTGCCCCAGTGCCCGTACTGTGAAGCACCGAACCCGTCACATAAGCAGGTTAAGGGTGCGCCGAAGACCATAGCCGAGCTTCAGCAGTGGTACAGGGACCGTAATCTTCCGCCTTATGAGACCACGAGATTCTTCATCGGCATAGATCATCAGGGCCCGCAGGCATTCGGTATATATCAGGATCCTCAGAGCGGGGAATACGTAGTCTACAAGAATAAGGGAGACGGAAGCCGTGCGGTCAGATACCGCGGTACGGATGAAGAATATGCCGTAAACGAGCTGTATCAGAAACTGAAGGATGAGATAGTCCATCAGAAGTCCAATCAGGGAAAACAGCACAGCAGCGGAGGATCGAGGCGCAGTTCAGGTTTTCTGTCCGATGCAAATTCAAGGATCTGTTTTGCCATATTCGCAGGGGTCCTGGCGGCTACAGTCGGCCTTAGCTATGCCGGTCATAAACACGACGGGTATTATAACTATAATAACGTCGTATATTATAACTACGACAACAACTGGTACTACTACGATGACTACTATGATGACTGGTATTCGACGGATTCCTATGATCCGGGCGTAAGTGCGATCACCGAATCATATGATGATTACTACATGTCCGAGAACTGGACTACGGACATGAATGCCACGGACTGGGATGACAGCGTTTATTACGAGGAGACGCACTCTTCGTCCGATTCGGATTATGATTCGGGTTATGATTCCGACTGGGACTGGGATTCCGGATCTGACTGGGATTCGGGCGGAACGGACTGGGATTCCGACTGGTAAATTAATAGAAGCTGGCTATGCAGCTTCTTAAAAAAATCGGGGTGACGTGATTCGAACACGCGACCTCTACGTCCCGAACGTAGCGCTCTACCAAACTGAGCCACACCCCGGTGTATACCGACAACCGATATCATATCAAAACTGGTACAACTATGTCAATGAGATGAATCACTCATCCTTCGCGGTCTTCTTCATATGAGCCTTGATCGCATCAAAAGTCGTATCACTGATATAATGCTCTACACGGCAGGCGTCCTCGCTTGCCGTTTTTTCATCGACACCCAGATCGAGGAGCAGCTGTGTAAGAACGGTATGACGTTCATATATGCGCTTAGCCATTATCTCTCCGGCTTCAGTCAGCTTGATGAAGCCGTCATCATCTCTTCTGACCAGTCCTTCTTCCTTCAGCAGTCCCAGCGCTCTGCTGACCGAGGGCTTCGAGTATCCCAGGTAATCGCCGACATCTATACCGCGGACAGCATTTGATTTCTGTGAAAGAACATATATGGATTCGAGATACATCTCACCGGATTCTAATAAAGCCATGGACATTCTCCTTATATAATTGCGTGTCGGGACATCATTAGCATTAACTTACCACAAAACAATATACTGTACAATCATTAAAAAAGTATTAAACATCTGTTGACAGGTTAGCAAACACTAACTATAATGGTTATCGGTTAGTTAGGGCTAACCATTCTTTTCGGCATGCAGTTAGCCATCACTAACCACATAATATACAGGCAGGAAGGAAGGGAGAAAATGATGCCACTGGTATATGCGGAAAGAGAACAACCCCAGATAATCCGTAAGATCGGAGGAAGCCCGGAGGTAAAGCAGCATCTGGCTGATCTCGGCTTCAATGTCGGCGGAGAAGTGAGCATAGTGAGCACTCTGGGAGAGAATCTTATCGTAAAAGTCAAAGAGAGTCGTGTGGCAGTCAGCGATGAGCTGGCAAAAAAGATAATGGTCTGAGGAACCGTTATCGGTCAAAAGAACATACCAGAAGGAGGATGGATGTGAAAACACTGAGAGATGTAAATATCGGAGAGACTGTTACCGTAGTCAGACTCCACGGGGAAGGAGCCGTCAAGCGAAGGATCATGGATATGGGTATTACAAAGAATACCTCAGTCTATGTACGCAAGGTCGCTCCCCTGGGAGATCCGATCGAGGTCACGGTCAGAAACTATGAGCTGTCGCTGCGCAAAGCGGACGCCGAGATGATCGAAGTTGAATAATCATATGGAAAGGAATTCACGATAATGAGCATACGCATTGCATTAGCAGGTAATCCGAACAGCGGAAAAACGACGTTGTTCAATGCCCTGACCGGTTCCAATCAGTTTGTAGGTAACTGGCCGGGTGTAACGGTTGAAAAAAAAGAAGGTAAGCTTAAGAGGAACGATGATGTGATCATCACCGACCTCCCCGGTATATATTCGCTTTCACCATATACGCTGGAGGAAGTGGTAGCCAGGAACTATCTGATAAATGAGCGTCCCGACGCGATCTTAAACATAATAGACGGTACAAACCTGGAGAGAAACCTGTATCTGACCACACAGCTGACCGAGCTTGGGATACCGGTGGTCGTAGCCGTCAACATGATGGATATAGTAAAAAAGAACGGCGACCAGATCAAGCTTGACGAACTGTCACGCCAGCTGGGATGCAAAGTTGTTGATATATCGGCCCTGAAGGGTGACGGCGTGGATGAAGCTGCCGAAGAAGCCATTAAGGCAGCTAAAAACGGAAAGACCGTACCGCTCCATACTTTTTCCGGTCCCGTCGAGCACGCCATCGCACATATTGAAGAGGCAGTCGTACACGATATGCCCGAGGAGCAGCAGAGATGGTACGCAATCAAGGTATTCGAGCGTGACGATAAGGTGCTGGAACAGCTGCATATTTCCCAGGACAAGCTCGCTCACATAGAGAACGACATCAAGGCTGCCGAGAAAGAACTGGATGATGATGCCGAGAGTATCATTACCAATGAACGATATATTTATATCGCCGAGGTGATCAAGTCCTGCTATAAGAAGCAAAATGCCGGATCCATGACCACATCGGACAAGATAGATAAGATCGTGACCAACAGGTGGCTCGGACTGCCCATTTTTGCGGCAGTCATGTTCCTGGTATACTGGATCGCCATGGTGGCCGTAGGTGCTCCCGCGACTGACTGGGCAAATGACGGTCTCTTCGGTGACGGATATCATCTCTTCGGCATGGACGGCGGATACGGAGATATCGCCGAGAGCTATGCCGGGGCGTCGGCTATCGTAGACGGATACGATGCTTATGTGGAAGATACCGGTTCAGAGCCCACAGGTGAATTCATCTATACCGTAGAAGATGAAGAGACACTGGAGATCGCCGAAGAAACGGCTACTCTTGATGACTACGCCGAAGCGGTCAGGACATTGGAAGAAATAGGAGATGAACCCGATCCCGCCGATTACGGGACATGGATCCCGGGTATCCCCGCTCTCGTGGAGAACGCGCTGGATGCTGCAGGTGCCTCTGACTGGCTGAAAGGCCTTATACTTGACGGTATCGTAGCCGGCGTAGGTGCTGTTCTCGGATTCGTGCCTCAGATGCTGGTACTGTTCCTGATGCTTGCCTTCCTGGAGGCATGCGGATATATGGCCCGTATCGCTTTTGTTCTGGATCGTATTTTCCGCAGATTCGGCCTGTCGGGTAAATCATTCATTCCGATGCTGATCGGTGTCGGCTGTGGTGTGCCCGGTGTAATGGCCAGCCGTACCATAGAGAACGAACGCGACCGTCGTATGACGATCATGACTACTACATTCATTCCCTGCGGAGCTAAGGTTCCTTTCATAGCAATGATAGCCGGTGCGATCTTCGGAGGCTCTGCATGGGTATCCACATCAGCTTATTTCATCGGTATGGCTGCGATCGTCATATCCGGTATCATGCTCAAGAAAACCAAGATGTTCTCGGGCGATCCCGCTCCTTTTGTTATGGAACTCCCTGCCTATCATATGCCAACACTGGGTAATGTACTCAGATCCATGTGGGAGCGCGGATGGTCATTTATCAAAAAAGCCGGAACCATAATCCTCCTTTCAACTATTGTTATATGGTTCACGAGCTATTTTGGATTCGCAGAGGACGGTTTCCGTATGCTGGCTGAGGATGAACTCGAACTCTCCATCCTCGCCAGGATCGGAAGCGTCATTGCGTGGATATTCATTCCACTCGGATGGGGCAACTGGCAGGCAGCCGTTGCATCAATTACAGGTCTTGTAGCAAAGGAGAACATCGTAGGTACCATGGGTATACTGTACGGTGGTGGGGAAATGACCGCATGGCAGTCTCTGGCAGCAGCGTTCACCGGAGTGACCGGATTCTCATTCCTGGTATTCAACCTCCTGTGCGCACCATGTTTTGCAGCTATCGGTGCTATCAAGAGAGAGATGAACAACCCGAAGTGGACCTGGTTTGCGATTGCTTATCAGTGCGGATTCGCATATGTCATCGCGTTTATGATCAACCAGTTCGGCGGGGCGTTTACGGGACACGTAAGTGTGATCGGACTTATATTTGCGATTGCGGCTCTCGCCGGGATCATCTACATGCTTTTCTTTAAGAAGTATACGGAAGCGGATAAGCTGACAACGAAAGTTGCGGCATAACCATTCATAAACCAAACCTCTTTATCGCGGCCGGCACAGGTTTTATTCCTGTGCCGGACTGTTTTTTTTAAAAAACTGTTGACATATTATATTGCGCGCAATATAATATGGTCAAAGATAACCAATCAAAGGAGGTCAGCATTATGGGATTTTATGATCAGAGCGTAACAGCAGCTAACGGCGAAGAGATTTCAATGAAAGATTACGAAGGAAAGGTAGTCCTGGTAGTCAACACGGCGACCGGTTGCGGATTTACTCCTCACTACAAGGACATCGAAGATATGTATGAGAAGTATCATGACAGAGGCTTCGAAGTGATCGATGTTCCCTGCAACCAGTTCGCCGGCCAGGCACCTGAGAGTGATGAAGAGATACATCAGTTCTGCCAGCTTAAGTACAACACACAGTTCCCTCAGATGAAGAAAGCTGATGTAAACGGTGAGACAGCTATCCCGCTGTTTAAGTATCTGAAAGAGCAGAAGGGCTTTGAAGGATTCGGAAAAGGCCCTGCGGCGCTTGCCATGAGCACGATGCTTAAGAAGATCGACAAGGATTACAAGAACAATCCGGAGATCAAGTGGAACTTTACCAAGTTTGTAGTAGACCGGAGCGGAAATGTTGTTGCCAGATTCGAGCCTACTGCCAAGATGGATGATGTTGATAAGTGCGTAGAGAGTTTACTGTGATCATCCCAGAGCGACATCCAGAGCCATCATCAGACTGAAACCTATCGCGAAGGCGACTACGCCCCAGTGTGAGTGTTCGCCTTCGGACATTTCGGGCACGAGCTCCTCTACAACCACGTAGAGCATGGCACCCGCGGCAAACGACAGCAGATAAGGCATCGCAGGTACTATAAAGGAAGCCAGGATGACCGTTAATCCTCCGAAGATGGGTTCCACGGCGCCGGACATGACCCCGAGAATAAATGATTTCGGCTTGTTTCTGCCCTCGGAATACAGCGGCATGGATATGATCGCACCTTCCGGGAAATTCTGAATAGCGATCCCGATAGCGAGAGCAAGAGCTCCGCCTGCGGTTATGTTCGCGGATCCGCTCATCAGCCCGGCATAAACCACACCTACA
>JAEEGL013010092.1_pt1 | contig 32689 bp, 31 predicted proteins | sample 9134231 | NCBI WGS metagenome assembly JAEEGL01 (sample SAMN16246548, study PRJNA631951) | gut metagenome | biome: gut microbiome; feature: rumen; material: fiber-attached | host: Bos | place: Iran: Karaj | collected 2018-10
GTCTATTTTGTTTACAAAAATTATATATCTATTTATAATAAAGACTATCATTTTTAAGGAGGGCGATATAATGAACAACTTACCGGTTATGCTTCTTAAAGGAATCGTCCTTCTACCTTATCAAGATGTTAGACTAGATTTAAATGGAAAGAATTCTAATGGTGTAATAGATCTAGCTATTAAAAATTATGGAGGAAATATATTAATAGTATGTCCTTTAAATCCTTATGAAGAGGCACCTGATATTACTGATTTACCACAAGTAGGTGTAGTAGGTAAAATTAAAAGTAAATTAGAATTACCTAATGGTAATATTAGAATCGTTGTAAGTGGTATTAGAAGAGCCAAGATTACTAGTTATATTCATAAAGATTCTAATAATGATTTACTTACTGCTTCTATTGGTTTTGTAGAATTTCCGAAATTTGATGAAGTTGAAGAAAGTACATTAAGAAGAAAAATATTAGAATTATTAAATAAATATATTGAAACATCTTCAGATGTTAGTAATAGTTTACTTGCTAGTATTAAAGACACAAGAAATATTGAAAAGATAACTGATGTAGTAGTATCTTTTATGCCTTTTACTTTAGAAAAAAAATTACAATATATGCAAGAGATGAATGCTTTGCATCGCTCTAATGCTTTGGTTTATGACTTATCTATAGAATTACAAGTAGCTCAATTAGATGTTAAATTAGATGAAGTATTGCAACAGGAATTCGAGGAAAATCAAAAAGAATATATCTTAAGAGAGAAAATGGATGCTATTAAAAAAGAATTGGGAGAAGATGATTCTAAAGATGAAGTAATAGCGGATTATTTAGAAAGAATTAATAATTTAAAAACCTCTGGTAAGACGAAGAATAAGTTGGTTAATGAAGTAAAAAAACTAGATTATACAACGGAAAATAATCCAGAGATTAGTTCTATTAGAAATTATTTGGATTTAGTGCTTGATTTGCCATTTGGCATTACTAGTTCTGATGAAAAAGATTTAGATAAGATAAAAGATACTTAAGATAAAACACATTTTGGCTTGGATAAAGCTAAGAATAGGATTATAGAATATATTGCTGTTAAATTAAGAAATAAAGAGGTTAAAAGTCCTATAATATGTTTGGTTGGTCCTCCTGGTGTAGGTAAAACATCACTTGCTATGGCGATAGCTAAGAGTTTAAAAAAAGAGTTTTATAAGATTTCCGTTGGTGGATTAAATGATGGTGCTGAATTAAATGGACATAGAAGAACATATATTGGGGCTTCTCCTGGGAAGATTATTCAAGGATTAAAAAAATGTGGAACAGCTAATCCATTAATACTTATAGATGAAATTGATAAAATGGTTAAAGATTATAAAGGAGATCCTGCTTCTGTATTACTTGATATATTAGATCCTGAACAGAATAGTTTGTTTACTGATAATTATGTTGAAGAACCATTTGATTTAAGAGAGGTGTTATTTGTTTTAACTGCTAATTCAGAGGAGGAAATACCCGCTCCTTTATATGATAGATTGGAAGTAATTGAGTTATCTTCTTATACTCAGTTTGAAAAATTAGATATAGCTAAGAAATATTTAATACCAAATATTTTTCAAGAACATTTTATTTGTAGTAAAGAAATTAAGTTTTCTAATGATGTAATACTGGAGATAATAAATAAATATACTAAAGAAGCTGGAGTAAGAGACTTGGAAAGAAATATTAGTACTATTGTAAGAAAGATAGTTACTAAATCAGTTAGAGAGTTAAATACTCCTATTAAAGTAAATGTTAAAAAATCAGATTTAGTTAAATATTTAGGCCCATATAAATATGATGATAAAAATATAGTTGTTACTAATAAACCTGGTTTAGTTAATGGACTTGCTTATACAGCTTATGGAGGAACAGTAATGCCGGTTGAAGCTGCTATATATGATGGTAAGGGTGAAATTAAAACAACAGGAATGCTTGGTCAAACTATGGAAGAAAGTATTACTGTTGCGCTAAGTTATATAAAAAGTATGAGAGATGAATTTGGTATTGCTAAAACTAGTTTAGAAAAGAAAAATATTCATATTCATTTTTTAGAAGCTGCTATAAAAAAAGATGGCCCTTCTGCAGGTATTGCAATTACCACATCTTTATTAAGTTTGTTATTAGATAAAGAAATAGATAATAATATAGCTATGACGGGTGAAATTTCTTTGCGTGGGGATGTATTAAAGATAGGTGGATTAAAAGAAAAAGTAATTGCTGCTTATAATAATGATATAAAAGAGATTTTTATTCCTTATGAAAATAGTAATGATATTGATTTACTTCCTTCTTTGGTTAAGGATAGTACAAAAATTACTTTAGTTAAAAATTATATAGAAATTTTTAATAGATTATTTAATTAGAAAAGAAACATTTATTGTTTAAATGTTTCTTTTTTTGTTATATAATTATACATATAGGATAGGGTGAAGATATGAGCAAGCGTTTTTATATAGTTACATTCTTGACTTTAAGTATGGCGGTAATACTACTTACAGCTACATATTCTAAAACTTCTGGTATTACTAAATATGTTGATACTCATATTATGAAAGATAAATTTGCTATTATATATGAAGATAGCAATTATTATAATGTAAAAAAAGTAGGAAGATTAGATCAATATAAAGATGTTGATGGTAGTACAATAACTATTATTAATAAAGATAAAATTGAAGCAGATTATGCTTTAAATATTGAATGCAATGATTGTTATAATAAAGTTTATTATTCTATTAACGATAGTAAACCTATGCTAATAAATGATAGTAGTATCTATACTTCAAATATTAATGGATATGGTACAGATGGAGATGTTAATTTATTAAATATTAAGTTTTTATCTTTGAATGAATATGAAGATAGAATTATAGTTAATGTATCAGAACAGAGTAATGGTTTATTAAGTTCTTATAAAGATAATGAAATGAATGGATATATTAAAGTAGATAATGTTAGATATAAAATAGTTAGAACAACAAATAATAAAGTGATAGCTATTTCATTTGCTAGTGTTAGAACTCCATATGATAATGAGAATAATTATATTGATGAAGAATTATTAGAATATCTTGAAGATAATAATCCTGATATTATTAAAGATGTTTCTTTTTGGCTTAAAGATGATAAGGAATATAGCAATGGTAAAGTAGTTAGTGCTGTAGGTACTTCTTTAGATTCATTTGTTATAGAGTTAAATTCTAATTTAGAAATAGTAAGTGGAGATGGAAGCATTACTAATCCTTATGAGGTGGATTATGAAAGCTAAAGAAATATTAAAAAAAGAAATAATAGTTGAAACTATTGCTTTAATTCTTTTTGTTGGGGCTTGTTTATATGCAACTATTACTTTAAAAAATAAGAATACAAATGATATATCTGAACATGATGGAATAGTTGCTATATTAGATGATAAAAAGGTAAGTGAAGTAGAATTATATAGTGATGGTGAAGGATTAGATAGTAATGGGATTACTTATACTATTACTAATAATAATGATAAAGCTGTTTCTTATGAGATAGTAATATCTACTAATGTTCATGATGAAGATATATTAAAACAATTGAGAATATCTTTAGATGATGTATATATTAGTGATTTGGTTTCTTTAGAAAGAAAAAAAGGTGGATATGTTTTAGGAGTTAAAACTTTAAATCCTGGATATACCAAAATACATACTATTAAATATTGGTATAAATTAGATTCTGATAAGGAGAATATAGATAAGAATATAAAGTTTATGTATAAAGTAGAATTAGTATAGAAAGGGAGATAACATGAAGAAGATACTTAATAATAAAGGTATGACATTAGTTGAAATAATATTAAGTATAGGGTTAGTATCTATTGTTATGGTTCAAGTATTAAATATCTTAGTAGATTTAAAAGATGAACAATTATTGGGTAAAGACAAAACAAAAGATTTAACTAACAGATCTGTTATAATGAAAACCGTTCAAGAAGATTTTATGAATAGAACAATTAAAAGTGTTTATAAATGTGTTACCCCTCCTGTAATAAATGAATATGATGTTAAATCTTGTGTAGAGATAGTATATGATGCTTCCGCTGGTAGTGTAGAAAAATATGACTTAATTACAGCTAAAAGAAAAAATTCAACGGATGATACAGATTATTTTATTTATGGCCAATTTAGTCCTTCTGTTTTTTATGAAGCTTGGCCTTTGGCATCTGGATATTATCCAGTTCCTTCAGGTCCTAGTAAATGTGGATATATCTTCGAAAAGGATACGTGTCCTGGTGGAGGCAATGGATGTAATGGCCGCTTTTTCAAAATTTATTATCCTGTAACTCTTAGTGTAGCAAATGAAAATACTTCTATGGTATTTGACTTGGAGTTTTTATATTATTTTAGGTCGACAGTTAATACTAATTCTATGTATCAGATGGATGCTGTTAATGGCCCTGCAATAATGAGTTGTATGAGTACTTAGATTGAGAGATATTATATGTTTATATTGAAATTTATTAAAGAAAATTTTTGGTATTTATTAGTAATAATTCTTTTACTAGTAATTGATTTTGTAAAAATACCTTATGATATTGAAATGCCTGGAGATACAATTGATTTAGGCAGTAGGATTAAAATAGATGGTAAGAGTATGGATATAAAGGGTACATATAAAATGGCGTCTGTGGGTGTTGCTGAAGGAAGTATACCTTATGCTATACTCTCATTTTTTGTTCCGGATTGGGATATAGTTAAACAAGAGAATCGTTTGTTAGATGGAGAAGATTTAGCATCTGCTCAAAAAAGAAGTCAATTGTATTTAAAACAGAGTAAAAATGCAGCTTTAATGGCAGCTTTAAATGAAGCTGAAGAAGAATATACAATCGCAAATAGAATTAATACGGTATTGTATGTTGATCCTAAAGCTAAGACGGATTTAAAAACAGGAGATTTAATTGTATCTGTAGATGGTAAAGAAATTGATGATGTTTTAGAAATAAAAGAAATAATAAATGAAAAAGAATTAGGTTCTAAATTAGATATAGTTGTAAAAAGAGATAATAAAGAATATAATACTTATGCTGAAATTATTGAAATTGATAAGGAGAAGAAAATTGGTTTTGTATCTCTTACTTTATTTGATATTAAATATGATAGAGATATAACAATTACTTCTAATGTATCAGAATCTGGTCCTAGTGGTGGATTTATGATGAGTTTATCAATATATAGTGCTATTACTGGTAAAGATTTAAGTAATGGTAAAAAGATAGTTGGTACAGGAACTATTTCTAATGACGGTAAAGTTGGTGAAATAGGTGGTGTTAAATATAAATTAATAGGAGCTTTTAAGGATAAAGCAGATGTATTTTTAGTACCTAAAGAAAATTATAAAGAAGCAATGAAAATAAAGAAAGAAAAGAAATATAATATGACAATAATAGGGGTAGAAAGTTTAAGTGAAGCAATTAAGTATTTAGGAGGTGAATAGAATGACAACTTATTATGATGATGATGTAATGTCTTATATAGATAATTCAATATTACTAAGTCCTTTGTTTGATGAATGGTTTAAAATAGTTGAACCGATACTTAAAAATGATGAGTTTCAAAAGAGAAAGTTATTTCCCCATCATCATAATATGAGTGTTTGGGAACATTCTATTTTAGTATCTTTTAAATCTTATAAAGTATCTAAAAGATTTAAAGTAAATAGTATTAATTGTGCTATCGCTGGTTTATTACATGATTTTTATCCTTGGAGTTGGATGTATAACGAAGCTTTAGAAGAACTAGATAATGGTAAATACTTAATAGAGGTATGGACCAAACATCCTCTATTTAAAAGACATGGATTTACTCATGCTAAAGCAGCAGCTGAAAACTATATTAAATATTTTCCAGAATATGAAAATAAAAGAATAACTAATAGTATTAAAAGGCATATGTTTCCTTTAAATATCGTTCCTCCTAGATATAAAGAAGGATATATTGTTACTATGGTTGATAAGTTTAATAGTTTTAAAGAATTACCTAGTGCTAGTGATTTAAAAAATAAATTATTACATAAATTAAGAAAAACATTGTAAACATTGTGTCGTTTATTTATTGTTTTTCTTTTTATATTCTTATTTTTATATTATAATTTTCTTAGGATTTAGGTGATAGTAATATGAATATAGGCGCAAAGGATAGATATGGAATGGTAGTTATATTACTCATTATTGCTATATTAATTGTTCTTAGTGCATAAAAGGAGATAATCCTTTTTTTATTTGGTTTTTATGGTACAATATATTTCGTGATGTACTATGAAAAGAGAAGAAGTAGATAGAAGTAAGTTAAGTCCTGGTATGAGACAATACATGGAAATAAAAGACCAATATAAAGAAGAACTTCTTTTTTATAGATTAGGGGATTTTTATGAACTTTTCTTTGAAGATGGTATTATATGTAGTAAAGAGTTAGAACTTACTTTAACAGGTAAGAATGGGGGATTAGAAGAAAGAATTCCTATGTGCGGTGTTCCTTATCATAGTGTTAAACCTTATATAGAAAAATTGATTGAAAAAGGATATAAAGTAGCTATATGTGAACAATTGGAAGATCCTAAGTATGCTAAAGGTATGGTTAAAAGAGGTGTTATACAAGTTATAAGTAAAGGTACTATTATTGATTTTGATATGTTAAATGAACATGATAATAACTATATAGCTAGTATTCTTGATTTTAAAACACAATATATTATTACTTATAGCGATATATCTACTGGTTCTTTATCTATTGTTGAAATAGATAAAGTAAGTGATAAACTTATTAATACTATACTTAGTTTAGGTATTAAAGAAGTAATACTTAGTGATAGTAGTGATAATAATTTAATAGATATTTTAAAAAATACTTATAATATTGAAGTTAGTATTTCTTCAGAATATTTAGAAGATAGATACAGTGATATTTATAAAGATATTACGGATATAAAGTATACTACTGGTATTAAGCATTTATTTTATTATTTAGTAGTTAAACAATTAAAGGAATTAGATTATATTAAGTCTTGTGAAATAGTTAATTTAGATCAATATTTAAAGATGGATATTCATACTATTAGAAACTTAGAATTAGTTGAGACGTTAAGATTAAAAGATAGAACTTATTCTTTGTTATGGCTTTTAGACAAAACTAAGACTGCAGGTGGTTCTAGACTTTTAAAAAGGTATTTACTCAATCCTTTGATTGATAAAGATAGTATTATAAATAGATATAATATGATTGATAAGTTAAGAAATGAATTTTTAATTAGAGAAGAGTTGATTAGAGATTTAGATAAAGTTTATGACTTGGAAAGATTATGTGGGAAAGTATATAGTGGTTCTTTAAATGCTAGAGATGTATTACAAATTAAAAATAGTTTAAGTGTTTTACCTAGTATTAGTGAGAAGATTAAAAAGTTAGGATTTAATTATAGTATAAAAGATGAAAATAGCTTATATGAGTTATTAGAAAATGCTATATATCCAGATCCACCTATTACTATTAAAGAAGGATATTTAATTAAAGATGGATATAATGAAGAATTAGATGAACTTAAAAAGGTTAGAAGTGGTGGAAAAGAATTTATTGCTTCTTTAGAAGAACAAGAAAGAGAAAGAACAGGTATTAAGACTTTAAAAGTAGGATATAATAAAGTATTTGGATATTATATTGAAGTTAGTAAAGGTCAAATTAATCAAGTTAAAGATGAATATGGTTATGAAAGAAAACAAACTTTAGCTAATGCAGAGAGATTTATATCACCATTACTTAAAGAAAAAGAAGCTTTGGTATTAAATGCTGAAGAAAGAATTATAGAATTAGAATACAATCTATTTAATGAAATTAAAGAAGAAATAAAGAAAGAAATCTTTGATTTAAAAGCAAATGCTAGTGTTATAAATGAAATAGATGTGATATGTTCATTGAGTGTTATAGCTGATGAATACAATTTAGTTCGCCCAGAATTATTAGATGATAGAAGAATTGAAATAGTTTTAGGAAGACATCCAGTAGTAGAAAGAGTATCTAAAACAGAATATATAGCTAATGACTGTATGATGGATGAAAAGACTAATACATTGCTAATTACTGGCCCAAATATGAGTGGTAAATCAACTTATATGAGACAGTTGGCTATAATTATTATTATGGCTCAGATGGGTTCTTTTGTACCTTGTAAATCATGTAAGATTCCTATTTTTGATCAAATATTTACAAGAATTGGAGCGAGTGATGATTTAGTATCTGGTGAAAGTACCTTTATGATAGAAATGATGGAAGCTAAGAATGCTATATTGAATGCTACTAGAGATTCTTTAATATTATTTGATGAGTTAGGAAGAGGTACAGCTACATATGATGGTATGAGTCTTGCTCAAAGTATTTTAGAGTATGTTAATAATAATATAAAATGTAAGACTTTATTTAGTACGCATTACCATGAATTAACCAGTATGGATGAAAAGAACGAAGGAATTAAAAATGTTCATGTTGATGCGATAGAAAAAGATGGTAATGTAACTTTTTTACATAAGGTAAAAGAAGGAGCGGTTGATAAGAGCTATGGTATACATGTTGCAAGACTTGCTGGTATGCCTAAAGAAATATTAAATAGAGCTCAAGATATATTAAATAGATATGAAAAACAATCTAAGAAGAAAACAGATGATTTTGTAGAGCAAGTATCTTTTGATTTTACCGAAAGTAAAAAGAGTCAGGTAGAAAAAGAATTAGAAGATATTGATGTATTAAATATAACTCCTATGGAAGCTATAAATATACTTTATGAATTAAAAGATAAAAGTAAGGATTAATTATGTATAGAGAAGGTTATTTTTATGGAATTATAGATATTTTAAAATATAATGTCACCGCTTCTTTATTTAAAGATAAAATAATTAAAGAAGAGAATGGTATTATAGAAGTATTTAAGAAGAATAGAGAAGAAATAGTTATTGAAAGTGTTAATGGAAAAGAAACTATTATAAAAGATACAAGAAGGAATAAAAATAAAGATATAACAGAATATGATTTGGTGTATCTCAAATCTTTTAATAGATATTATTTAGATTATGAAATAAAAGGTATGGTTTATGTTAATATTGATAATAACTGTTATTATAGAGTAAAAATAGATGGTTATGATCCCAAAGATGCAAGAATTAGACCTATATACTTAAAGGATGTTTCTATTAATAGCGATAATAAATATTTATATGATTTTATTAAGATAAGTAATGGTATTAGATTTGTAAGGCCTAGCAAAATAAAAAAATATTTAAATAGTATACTAAACTAGTGTAAAATACTAGTTTTTTTATTGATTAAATATGTCAATAATAGTATATTTATCTTATAGGATAGAGAGGAGTGAGTTTGTGACAGATAACAAGCATTATCATTATTTATGCTTGATACTCGGTATTATCTTTATTCTTCTAGGTATTTTCTTTAATTATAAATTTTATAGTTCAAAAGTAACAAATTATTACGTAGAAAAGTCTAATGTAGATTATATGGTTTGTTTAAAAGAAAATGATTTTTATAAGCAATCTTGTTTAAATGAAGAAAAAGAATACTTAGCTAGTTTAACAGATGAGATTAGGTTAACACTTAAGTATGATAGAATATATAATATTAAAACTAATTCTTCCTTAAAATACTATGTTACATCAAAGGTAATTATTTATAACAGAGATAATAATAAAGAAATCTTTGTAGATGAAAATAGATTAACGGATGAAAAAGGTTATACAAATGATAAAGAAGTACTTTCTATAGCTGAAGATGTTGTAGTAAATTTTGATAATTTTAAAAGATTAGTTGATAGATATGTACAAAATTATTCTATTAATTGTCGGGCAATAGTAAAAGTTATATTAAATGTTGAAGAAGGAGAAAACATTAAAAGTGTTGCTTCTTTAGATATTCCTCTTCTAGAACCTACTTATTCTATTACAAAGAACTTAGTAGAGAATGAATCTAGTGAGACAGCTAGTGTAGCTGCTAAAAATTATTTATTCATTTCTATATTGTTATTTGTGTTAGCATTCTTGCTTATAGGTTTAACATTATATAGAATGTTTAGAAAAGTAAGTGATAGTCCATTTGAATTAGAAGTTAAAAAGTTATTATCTGATTATGATCGTATCATCGTTGAATCTAGAGGTAATAATTATAATTTAAATGATAAACAATTAATAGAGTTAGATAGTTTTATTGAGCTAGTTGATGTTAGAGATACATTAGAAAAACCAATTATATATATGAGAAAGAATGAATATACAAGAGATTTCCTAGTTCAAGATAATGAATTAGTATATAGATATAGAATGGTTGATAAGTCTAAATAGGAGGAGAGATTTATATGAAAAGTAGAAATAAAATTAGAAAGTTATTATTATTAGTATTGTTTTTGATACTAGGTATTTCAGTTGCATATGCAGTAACAACATTGACAGCAACATTAACTGTTACAACGAGTAGTGTTAAGGAAGCTGCTAATACATGGAATATTGCTTTTAATGGTAGTTCAGCAACTGGTACTAAGGGTGGCACTAGTACAGATGGAATTACATGTGGAGCAGCAACAATTTCAGGTACTACTGTAACTGTTGCAGCAACTACATTAACTAAGCCAAATGATTCTTGTACATATGCTTTGACTATTAAAAATACAGGTTCAATTGATGCAACTTTGGCTTCAATTAAGTATAAAACAACCAGTGCTGGAACTTATACTAATGGATCGACTTTTACAAATGATAAGTTGACATATGGTTTATATACAGAAAATACTGGTACTACTGCTTTAACAACTGGTGGGACTTTAGCTAAATCATCTGGTACTTTAAATTTATATTTAGTTATTAGATGGACGAATGATTCATTGGCTGGTACAGAGGTTACTCAATCTGGAGCTTCTTTCCAATTGGTATATAATCAGAAATAGGAGGTGTAAAATATGGCAAAGACAAAGAAGAGAGTTAAGAAAAATTTAAAGGATACTAAAATGTTAGTTGTTATTGTAATCGGTTTAGTATTATTGATAGGTGTTGCTTATGCAGCATTATCACAAACATTAGAAATTACTACTACTGCTGTTACTTCATCTGGTATTTCTTGGAATGTTGGATTCCAATCTGGTAATGTTACTGGTACTAAAGGAGGTACTTCTACTGCTGATGTGGTTTGTGGTACAGCTACTGTTACTGGTAGTAGTGTATCTGTTGCAGCAAGTACTTTATCTAAACCTGATGATTCGTGTACATATGCATTAGTTATTAAGAATCTTGGTGATATCGATGCTACTTTAGCTTCAGTTAATCCAAGTGCTCCAACTTCTACAAGTTGTACTAATTCAGGAGCATCTATGGTATGCGGAAATATTACTTATTATTTATCAACCACTAATAATGTTGCTAGTCCTACTTTATTAACTACTGGTGGAACTTTAGTTAAGACTACTGGAACTTTAAATGTTTATTTAATTATTAAATATACTGGTACTACAGTTGGCTCTGAAGTTCAACAAAACGGTGGTAAATTTACTTTAATTTATAATCAAGCATAGGAGGAGTTCTTTATGGCGAAGAAAAAGAGACCTAAGAATAATAAAATGGATACAAAAAAAATGTCTGTTCTTATTATATTTTTAGTTCTTGCAATATTTGCAGTTAGTATTGCATATTCTGCATTATCTCAATCTTTAAATATAACTGCTACTAGTGTTACAGAAAGCGCTCTTACTTGGAATGTGGCTTTTCAAACTGGTAGTGTAACTGGTGTTGAAGGAGGATCTTCTTCTTCATCAGGGAGAAGTTGTGGTGTTGCTACTGTAACTGCTAATAGTGTTAGTGTTGCTACGACAACTCTTTCTAAACCAGATGATTCATGTACTTATGCATTGACTATTAATAATACTGGAACTATAGATGCTATATTAGGTACTATTACAGCTGTTAATCCTACTTCTACTAGTTGTACTAGTAGTGGGGCTTCAATGGTATGTGGTAATATTACTTATTTATTGTCTACTAGTTCTTCTGGTTCTCCATTATTAACTACTGGTGGAACTCTTGCTAAAACTAGTGGTACACTAAACTTGTATTTAGTTATTAAATATACTGGTAGTACAGTAAGTGAAGAGGATATGACACAAAGTAATGGAGGATTTACATTAGTTTATAATCAAGCTTAATAGGGAGATGATTACAATGAAAAATCAATATTTTAAAGTTTTATTTATTGAGATTTTTCTTGTAATTTTCTCTTTTTTCCATTTTATTTTTTTGAAACAATTTGATATTAAGTTATATGTTTTAGAAGTATTATTTATCTATATGATATTAAATATCATGTTAAAGATAGATAAAAGAGAAAGTCATTTAAATAAATATTTCATATTAATAATTTTTATTGTAGTTCTTGGTTATTATGCTATTACATATTTTATTGGTTTCTTTGTAGGGTTTGTTAGAACTACTTATTCTACTAGTATAAGCGGTATATTAACAAATGTATTATTATCTTCAGTATTTGTGCTATTGTTAGAAAATATAAGAGAGATAATAATACAAGAAGGAAGATATTACAAATCGTTGGTTTTGCTTTCAGTTATACCTATGGTAATGTTAGAATTATTATTTTCTATTTCTTTAGTTGTTTTATCTGATAAGATAGTTATTTTGCAGATTATTCTATTAATTGTTTTACCTTGTATATTTAGAAATATTTTCTTAACATATTCAACATTTTTCTTTGGTAAATATGGTAGTTTGCTATACCATGTTTTTATGGTTGTAGTACCTTATGTATTACCAGTATTCCCTAATTTTAGTGATTATGTTAATACATTGATTAAAGTTATTACACCATTATTAGTATTATTTATAAGTCTTAATGTTGTTTATGTTAAGAATGATAAGATAGTAGATGCTCCTTCTTATTATAGAAGTGTTGGAATAGAAAAAGTTATCTTATGCTTTGTAGTATGTTTCTTACTTGTATTAATTTATTTAATTAGTAATGTCGGTAGGTTTACTATAATGGCGGTTGGTAGTTATTCTATGAAAGGATCTATAGATAAAGGTGATGTCGTATTTTTAGATAAAAAGGATTCTAAATATCATGTTGGGGATGTTATAGCTTTTACTTACCAAGGTAAGATCATAATACATAGAATTGCTGATATTAATAAGGGTGAAGATACTACTTATGTTACTAAAGGAGATGCTAATAACGATAAAGATAATTGGTTAGTTAAAGAAGCTGATATTATTGCTAAAGGGAAATTTAACATTAAATTTATTGGTTGGCCAACAGTATTATTAAGTGAGTATTTAACTGGTAAAAAGATTACAGAAGAAAATGAAGCTAACGGTTATTAGCTTTTCTAATTAGTCACGTATTTTGAGGATTGTAATTTAAGTGTTATCAGTATTGAAAAGATAAATATTGATTATTTAAATGCTTCTAAAAATAAACATATAAATCTTAGATACAATCCTGTTACTAAATATACTATTAAACTAAGTGATAATGATATATTTAGTATTAAAAAATATGGTAAATATAAATATAATGGTATAAAAAGAAAGACTAAAAATGGTTCGCTAATAATTAGTATTTCTAAGTATATCTAGATAGGAGAATAATATGAAAAAAGGTTTTGTATTCGTTGAAACAATGGTTGTTATAGCATTTTTAGGTACAATACTATTATCTGTATATTCAGCTTTTACATCAGTAATAGATAGTGCTAAAACAAGATTATTCTATGATGATCCAATATACTTATATAGAACGTATTATATGCTTACATTTCTAGAAGAAAATGGTTTAACAGATTATATAGATTTAAACTTTAAAAATAATAATGATATCCACATTCTTCAAATTAGTTGTGCAACAACCATGTTAATGGTAGGTGAAACTGGCGAAGCAAATGATAATAGAGATTTTTGTAGTACAACATTTAGTAAGTGGAACGTAAGCAATATATATATTATGAGATACAATGTTAGCGATATAGTTAAATGTATGGATTCAGGAGATGCACTTACTAGTAGAGAAATATATTTTTGTAATCGTAATACAGCCTTAGTAAATCTTTCCCTTCAAGCAACAAATTATCTATATAGCTTAGATGGATATACTGGCGTATATGATGAAAATGCTGAAGGAGAACATTATCGTATAGTAGTAGAATATAAAATAGATACAGAAAAACCAGCAACATATTATGATTATTATTGTTCAGCAGCAGAAGAATCTAGAGGTGAATGCCAATCTGTAAATAATACAACAATTAAGATATCTAAATACTATTATGCATCGTTAGAGGTACCATATGGAAAGAGTACAGCTGATTCTACTGTAATAGATGTTAGTAATCCATTACCTGTGATAGGGACGTATAATCAAAAACTTAAAAATACTTATTTAAGTGATACTTATAGAAACAATATAAAAACTATAACATTGCAAAATAGTATTAATATTCCTAATAATGCAGTAATATCATGGGATATAAGTGAATCTAATAAGGGAAATGTAATGGCTTATTTAAAAACTAATGCTTTAGATAATACTAAATATGACTTATATATTCAGGGTGATGGGGAGTTAATTGCTAATAAGAATAGTAATCAATTATTTGCTAATATGCCTAATCTTACAACTATTAATAATTTAGCTTTATTAGATACTAGTCGAACAATAGATATGAGTTATATGTTTTCGGGGGATTTTGGGCTTTCATCTTTAGATTTATCTAGTTTTGATACTTCTAAAGTTACTACCATGAATAATATGTTTAGAAATGACATTTCTATGACTTCTTTAGATTTATCTAGTTTTGATACTAGTAAAGTTGTAGATATGAGTTATATGTTTTGTAATTGGAATAGTTCAACAGATAGTATTTATAATAGTAAATTAACTAGTTTAAATATATCAAGTTTTAATACTAGTAATGTTACTAAGATGGATAGGATGTTTCATGGTTTAAATAGTTTAACTACATTAAATTTAAATCATTTCAACACAAGTAAAGTAATTGATATGACAAGTATGTTTAGTTGTTGTACTTCTTTAACTTCAATAAATGTAAATAATTTTGATACGAGATTAGTAACTAGTATGAAGACAATGTTTTATAAAAATGAGCATCTTACTTCATTAAATATTAATTCTTTTCAAACTCCTGTTTTAACAAACGTGAAAGATATGTTTGCTGCTGATTCTGCTTTGACTGATTTAAGAATGAATCAATTTGATTTTACAATGGTTACGGGAGATTATTATCGTATGTTTAATGGTATGCCTTCAAAATCAGCTGGAGCAATAATTCGTGTTAAAGATGCATCAGCACAAAGTTTTATATTAGGTATAACAACGGATCCAACAGGAGAAAGTCCGACTAATCCTAGACCACCTGACTGGGATACAACTAATGTAATATATAATTAATAAATAATATGAATAGAGAATTGTGATATATAAGAATTTTGGTAAGAGCGCATTGGTAACTTTATTAAATGAGAATCTTTTCGTTTTATTAGTTATGGATTATTCGAATAGAAGATTATATATGTTTAAATAGAGAAGTTTGAATAATAATTGATTATTATTTCAATTCTCTTTTTTATTTATTATATTTATTTAATTAAAAGTATATGGTATACTTTATTAAATGCTTAAGGGATGTGAGAACATGGGAAAATCTAGAAGTGAATTAAGAGAAAAAGCAATGATCATTTTATATCAAATGGATATAATGAAGAATCAAAAAATGGATTATAATATTGAAGAATTAATTAGTGAAAATTTAGAAATAGATAATGAATTTGTTAGAGATTTAGTATATGGAGTTGTTACGCATTTAGAAGATATAGATAAATTAGCTAATAAATATATGAAAAATTGGTCTATAGATAGAATTGATAAGACTGGAGCTCAGATACTTAGAATAGGTATTTATGAGATGTTATATGAAGATGATACTCCTAATATAGTTGCTATAAATGAGGCAATTGAATTAGCTAAAAAGTATAGTGATGATAGTGTAAGAAAGATGATTAATGCTGTATTAGACAAAATTGAAAAGAATTCTTAAATAATGGATTGTGAGGTGATTGATGTGGAAAAGCAAATTAGAGATGATTTAAGAGGAGAGATATTCTTTATGAATCCTCGTGAAGAATTAGAATACTTTGAAAAGAGATTAGCTGCTATCGAAAAATATGACGTTGACTTTTTTCGTGAAGAAGCTAAGAATAGGCTTATAAGGAGATATATTAAAGCTTTAGCTATTTTATCTCTTGAAGATCCAATGGAAGTTAGGGCTTTTAGAGATCTATATGTTGAGTGCTTGACTAGATTAGGAATAAGTGATTATTGTATTGAACAAGAAGTTGCTAATTATATTACAACTCATGGAATTGGATCAGATAAAGATATGTTTGTTTCAGCAGCTGGAAGAAAAGTTTAGAACCTATTTGAATGGTTCTTTTTCTTTTGGTTTATGTTATAATAAATTTACTTGGTGATATTATGAATAACGAAATTAAATATTACACAATTACGGCTTTAAATAGAGCTATAAAGAATATGTTTGATGAAAAGGAAGTATTACATCATATCTATTTAAAAGGTGAAATAAGCAATTTTAAACATCATACTAGAGGACATCTATATTTTACACTAAAAGACGAGAATAGTCGTATTGCTGCTGTTATGTTTAGCGCTGCAGCATCTAAACTTACTTTTGAACCGGAAGATGGTATGAAGGTGTTAGTATGTGGCAGAGTAACAGTGTATGAAGCGAATGGTGGATATCAGATATATATAGAAGAAATGATGTTAGATGGTATTGGTAATTTGTATTTAGAGTTTGAAAAATTAAAGAAAAAGTTAGAAGAAGAAGGATTATTTAAACTTGAACACAAAAGAAAGATACCTAAGTTTCCTAAAAGAATTGGAATTATTACAGCGCCCACTGGAGCTGCTATTAGAGATATATTAAGCACTATTAAAAGAAGGTTTCCGATTTGTGAGACAATACTATTTCCTGCTTTAGTACAGGGAGTTGGAGCTAAGGAAAGTATTGTAAGAGAGATAGAGATTGCTCAAGATTGGGATTTGGATGTCATAATATGTGGTCGCGGTGGCGGCTCTATAGAGGATTTATGGGCCTTTAATGAAGAGATAGTAGCTAGAGCGATATATAATTCAAAAATACCGATAATATCTGCTGTAGGTCATGAAATAGACTTTACAATAGCAGATTTTGTAGCTGATCTTCGAGCACCTACACCAACTGGTGCTGCTGAGATGGCTGTACCAAATATAGCGGATTTAAATAATTTATTGGATCAATATAAGATTAGATCAAGTGAAGCTATAAATAATAAGTTAAAAATAAGTACGAGAAGGTTAGACGAGCTTAAAAATAATTATATATTAAGAAATCCTTTAAGTTTATATGAAATAAAAGAACAAAGACTAGATAATATTATAGATATTTTAAATAAATATATTGTTAATAGAATAAGTGAATATAAAATTAGACTTAATAATATAAAGAGTTCTTATATTTTAAAAAATCCATTAAGTTTATATGAGAACAAAGAACATATAATAGAAAAAAATAAAGAAATATTAAATAAATTGATTATTAATTATTTAGATAATAATAAACATCGATATAGTTTATTGGCTTCTAAATTAGAATTATTAAATCCTTTGAAGATACTTAGTAATGGATATAGTGTTTTAGTTAAAGATAATAAAATAATTAGAGATAGTAAGGATTTAAAAATAGGTGATATGGTTGATATTAGATTGTTTAAAGGTAATATAAAGACAGAAGTAAAGGAGATTAAAAATGGCAACTAAAAAAGAAGAAAAGAGTTTTGAAGAAAGCTTAGTAGAATTAGAAAGTATTGTTAAAGAATTAGAAAGTGGTAATGTAGATTTGGATAAAGCTATTGAAAAGTATACAGATGCTATGAAATTAGTTAAGTATGCTTCTGATAAACTTAATAATGCTACGGAAAAGGTTAATAAGATACTAAAAGAGAATGGTTCTTTAGAAAATTTTGAAATAGAAGAGTAGACTTCTATTTTTTTGTGATATAATTTTGATAGTGATTTTTATGAATGAAGAGACAAGAAATAGAAATATTATTATTTTTATTGTTATATTAATGCTTTTAATATTAGCAATAGTTAGTGTATTGTTGGTATTAGATAAAAATAATGGTAATAATAAAAAGGTAATATTAGAGCAGAAATATATATCTGAAAATAAACTTATTGGATTTGATAAATATTATTTTGGTATTAGAGATGAAAGAATAGTATCTATTCTTGGTTTAGATGGGGAAATATTATACCTAGATGATTTTGGTGTTGAATATGATAAGTTATATAAAACTAATATAGATACGATAGTTATTTATAAAAAGAAAAATGATTCTTTTAAAATATTTTTATTTGATGGACAAAGTATGTATAAAAGTTATGACTTTAAAACAAAAGATGACATAAAAGAGTTGGTTTATGATGATGTATTATTAGGTTTTATATCTGAAAAGCCAGATATAACTACTATTTATAATCTAGATGGTTCTACAATAGAATTAGAAGACATTTCCATAGTACCTGATTATATTGTAGGTGATACTTATAAATTTAATAGTATTAATTCACTTATAGCTAAGAAGAAAGAATTGTGTGGAGCAATAGATATTTTGGGAAATACTTTAATTAATTTTGATTATGAAGACTTAAAAAATACTACTAACTCTTCTTATATTGCAAAATTGAACAATAAGTATGGGGTTATAAATAAGAAGAAAGAAGTAATAATTCCTATTACAAATGATTATATAGTTGATAGTAATGATGGGTATGTGATTTTTAATAAAAATATAGAACTATATAATAAAAAGGGTGAAAAGATAAGCCATAAAAAGATTAAGAATAAAGTAAAAGATATTGATATTAGAGATAATAATATATTCTTTTATGATAAAGAATATAGTGATCTATTAATAATAGGTAAGAATATGTATGTTTTGAAAAATAAGTTAACTGAAATAGCGGTAGATGAATTCTATTATGATGGTTTTTTGGTAATATATAGTGATAATACTTTAAGTATTTATGATGAGTTCTTTAATAAAATATTGGATAATGAAATAGATCTAGATAAAATAAACAAAGTTTATGAGGTAGACAATAATGATTATTATTTGGAATATACTAAAAATATTAAGGAGTTTAAAGTCATATTAGGTAAGAATATGAATAAGAGTATATCTAATGAATTAATATATAAAACGAGTAATTATTTGATATATAAGGATAAAGATAATATTGTTTTTAAATCTTATGATGGTCAAGTACTTGAAACAATTTCTAGTAATGATATAATTGTAAATAAGAATAGTATAGTTTTAGATAATGTAATATATAAAATAAGTATTAAGTAGGTGTATTATGAAAAAGCATATTATCAGGAGTTTATTAATTGTTATATTAATTATTTTTGCAATCATTATAACTATTAAAAATAATAGTTCTTTTGCTGTTAGCAGTGATTTTACTTCTCTTAGTATGTATACTGATAAGCATGTTAGACCTACTGAAAAAGTATTTCTTAAAATTAATGGTAATGCTAATGAAATAAAAAATATGGAGATATATTTAAAAAATAGAAATGATATTATTAGTGCTAAGGTATATGATATTTCTTCTAACCCTTATTTTATCTTACCTGAAGGTGAATATAGTGATGGAAATATATATAAAATATATCAAGTTAAGGCAGTTTTAAGTGATAATAATGAACATACTTATAAGATTAGTGATGGAAGTTATATTGAGATTGATAATACTTTAGGTAATGCTTGGAGAGATTTTACAGGTGTTGTTTTAACAAATAATCAAGCTGATTATAATGGAAATTATTATATTAATTTAGTTGCTGATACTAAAGAAATGGTTAGTATTACAGTTAATTTAACTGGTACAGAAGATATAGTAAGTTATATTGAAAATATTGATACTAGACCTTTTTTGAATATTGATAAAATTGGGGAATATTCTATTAAAGATCTTACTATATATTATAGAGATGGTGGAAGTTTTACTTATGATGTAAGCGATAGAAACGCAGCTAATTATTTAGAAATAGATAATAATAAAGTTATAGTCAATTATTTGGATATAGATGAAGCATCTAAAAATATCGAAGAGAATGATTATGAATCAACTAAAGATACGACAGAAGTTGATACTTTTAAATCTTCTAATTATATATGGATATTCTTTTTATTCGTTGTTATTATAGCTGCTGCGTTATTCTTCTATATGGTTAATAACGAAGATTAGAGAGGTGATATTTTTGAAATTTGATTTTTGGAAAAAATATAAATATCATACAGTTGCTCTTATTATGGGAATAACTATTGCTATTTTTTCGATTGGTTTGACTTTTGCTTTAACGGAAGTAGATGAAGAAGAAGTAGTATTTAATGTAGAAGATATGAATGAGGAAGAAGTTATATATAAAATACTTGATAATGTTGCAACTACTTCTTTAAATGATAGTGATATAGTTTCTTTTGAAATGACAGATTTAGTTATTGAACCTCCAGAAATTGTTATAGCTGAAGAAAATGAAAAAGAAGATCCTTCTAATGTTGTTAGTATTGATAAAGGTGTTGCAAAAGAAACAACTGTAGAAGAAGCTAAGGAAAAGTATGAAACTAATGAACATAGTATAGGTATTGATGTATCGACTTTTCAGGGTGAGATAGATTGGAAAAAAGTTAAATCAGAAGATATTAAGTTCGCTATGATTAGAGTTGGATTTAGAGGATATAGTACTGGTAAAATATTGATGGATAATAGATTCTATGAAAATATTCAAGGTGCTTTAGCTAATAACATTAATGTTGGTGTATACTTCTTCTCTAGTGCCATAAATGCTGCTGAAGCGGAAGAGGAAGCTTTATGGGTTTTAGAAGCTATTAAAGATTTTGAAGTAACTTATCCTGTTGCAATAGATATTGAAATATTTGGTAATAGAGAAGATACAAGATTGCATGGTCTTAGTGATAAAGATATTACAGATATAGCTTTAACATTTACTAATAAGATAAGTGAAGCCGGGTATACTCCGATGATATATTCTTATTTAAATGCCTTTAATAATAGATTTGAAGTAGGTAGATTTACTGATACTAGAGTTTGGTTAGCTCATTATGCTGATAAGACTACTTATAAAGGTAATTACCATATGTGGCAATATACTTCAGATGGTGAAGTAGCAGGTATTAATACCAGAGTAGATATGAATATTTCTTATTTCTCAGTTACAAATGATATAACTAAAAGAGAAGTTGTTACTGGCTTAAATGAAAATCAGAATGGCGAAGAGACTACTTTTATAGATGTTAAGCAGGGAGCTACAGTTAAAGAAAAGACAATTTTAAGGACTTCTTCTAGTTTAGATTTACCTAATAAAGCAGGGGAATTAAATGTTGGTGAAAAAGTTCTAATTACTGGAGTATCTGATAAATTTGTTAGAATTGAATATAATGGTAATGTTTTTTATACTGAGGATATTAGTGCTTATACCTTTGATTTAGTTAAATGGACGACAGTTAATATTAATAAAGATGTCAAAGTAATAGATAAAGTTAGTATTTATAGCAAACCATATATCTTTGTTAAAGATTACTATGTTAAAGATATTAGCGGAATAATAACATTATTATCTTCTAATGATCAATGTTTAAAAATTAAGTATGATGGTGCTACTTATTATATGAAAAATGATTCTTCTTTATATACAGATAATATAGAAACGGAAAGTGAAGAAGAGAAAACTGTTGAGGAAGCTGCAACAGAAGATTCGGAAGAGGAAAAAGTGTCAAATAATCAATAGTTTTATTGATTATTTTTTTTCATTTAAAATATATTTTATGGTATAATTAATTAATAATAGAGGAAGATTTTTATGAAGAAGAGAAGGTTATTAATTTATCTAATAATTATTATTTTATTAGCTGTTGGTGGCTTTTTTGCTTATAAATATTTTTTTGAGGGTGAAACTGTAAGTACAATTCTTCCTGCTGCTATTAATAAAACAGAAGATATTGATGTTTATAATGGTATCTATGTTTATCGTGATTATTTAAAAAAGACATATAATATTATTAATAAATGTAGTGTTAGTAGCAATGATAAAATTATCGTTGTATATGGTGATAAATATAGAATGTATAGTGGCAATTGTCTTTTGATGAAATATTTAGGTGTTTTTGATAATAATTTATCTTTTAAGTTAGATGGTAATAAGAAATATTATATTGAATTTGATGGTGATAAATATATTAAAGATGATGAGATGGAATCTGTTAAAGAAGGTAATTTTGTTGTTACTAATTTAAATTCAGTTAATTTTGCTTATTTAGGTTTTATTATTAAAAATACTGAGAAAGCTGGAGAATATTACCAATTTTCGACTGCTGTTAAAGGTTTTCCTTTTCCTGTTAATTTTAATGCTTCTTTAGATACTTTTATGGATCAATTAATTATTGAAATTGGTGGAAGTGGAGATAGATATTCTAAATTTTTAAATTCTACTGATGATTTTCCTAATATTATGTTATATAAAGGTAATATGGTAATTATTGAAAAGAATAATAATGCAGGTGGTAATTTTGGAAATCTGTATGTATATAATAATGATGGTAAGAAATATTCTTTTAATGATAATCTGCCTATTATTGTTAATGATGTAGCAATAAATAGTACTTGGTATTCAATTTTTAGATATGATGCTACTGCTGATAAGTTTTATGTCTTATTCAGTAAAGATTCTAATATGTGTAATGAAGGAAAAAAATCTTCATATTATGAATTTTCTTTAGATTATGATTATAAGTCAATAGGATTTAACAAACCTAACTTAGCAAGTGTAGGTAGTACTGGTAAAGGTGCTTGTAGTTATGTACAAAAATATTATTTGAAAGGATAATATATATGGAAATGATTATTAAATTATTTGGTATGGTACTTACTTTTGTTCCTTCTATTTATTTTGCTTCTTATATAATAAAAAAAGCTACCGAAGAACAGAAATTTGATCTTCATCTTAAAAGAGTAAGAGATAAAAAAGGTTTAAAAGGGGTTATAATTGCTTATATTAATAGAATCGCCTTATGGTGTTTAGTTACAGGTATAGGTGTTTATTTAAGTACTTATTTTTTGGAGAGTATATATTTAGAAATAGTTATTGTAGCATTTTTAGTATTTATTATTTCATATTTTATTGATAATAAGAATGATATTTAATACTAATTATGTTATAATGTAATATGATAGAGGGATTGTGATAATATGAATTGTCCTAAATGTGGTAGTTTTATTGAAGAAGGAAAAGAATATTGTTTTATGTGTGGCACAAAAATAGGTAGTGGCGAATTCCAATCTCCTGGTAGATCTGATGAAAATCCTTCTTTGAACGAAGAATATTATCGTAAAAAAGAAGAATATAAAAATAGATTACGTAATTATAGAGATGTAGAAGTTAAAAGAGCTGATAACGAAAAGAAAGATATTTTTGATATCTATGCAGAACACAATGTATTATTTAAAACAGTAGTTCTATTAATTATTGTTGGTGTAGGCTTTTTCATATTCTTTAAGATAAAAACTAATCAAACTAAATTAGCTGAAAAACAAGGAGTTGCCAATGATTTATATTATGAAGTTAGTTCATTAATGAGTAAATCAGGTGATGGTAATGTGTATTCGTTAAGTAATGGTGTAGGAGCAGATTGTTCGATTAGAGTTCTTTATGAAGCTTCAACATCTAAAGATTTTAAAGAAGATTTATATAAAATTGTTGAACAAGAATATGTTCCTCAATATGATGATAAAGGCAATTTGGAAGTAGGAACTCAAGTTCCTTTATATCAAAAAGGTGAATTACAAATTAACGGTACTAGTTGGTACTATATTAATGTATTATTTAAAGCAAATGAAGGAGATAATTATACCTTTCTAAAGCATAAGTATTTAGCTACAACAAAGAATGGATTTGGGTATACAATTATTCTTACTAATAATACGATTGTATCGCTTAATTCAAGAGCAAATGAAAATCCGAACTATTTTAAATGCGTTCATATTTTAGATGGATTTACTAGGAGTTTGGAGTTTGTTAAATAATAGTTAGGAGGCACTTATATGAAGAAATGTCCCAAGTGTGGAACAATATTAGATGATTCTAAGAAAAAATGTTATATGTGTGGAGCTAATTTATCTTTATCTAAATCTGTAAGTGAGTTCTCTGCTAGTTTTAATGATGAGATAGGCTCTTCTGTATCTAAGGGTACGGATAATGTGTTTAATAATGGTAAAGATATAGATGTTAATAGTAAAGACATTGTTGATGCAGAAATTAATAATAATGGTTCATTCTTTTCTCATAATAGTAGCTCTAGAGATTATTTCGGTGGTGAAATAAATAAATTAAATGAAGGTGGAGTAAAAAAAGAGGGAAGATTTGCTAAAAGAAAAGAAGAAAAAACAAAAGAAAAGTTTTTTGGTAAATTAAAAGAAGAACCTAAATCTGATGAGAGAATACCTCAAGAAATGTTAGAATCCATTATTGAAAAGAATACAGAAAAAATAGTTGATAAGCCTGAAGAAAAGGAAGTACAGGAAGAAGCCAGAGTAATTAAGTCTAACATTATTATGGAAGAAAAGAAAAAGGAAGAAGCTATACCTGATGCCTTTAAAACATTTAACAGTTTTTCTGATGAAAAAACTTTAGAAGATACTAAGGAATTAAAGAAAAGTAATGATTTCTTTTCATTAGATGCAAAAGAGGATAAACCTTCTAAAAAAGAAGTTGTTGAAGAGGAAAAGAATATAGAAGAATCTAGTTCTAAAAAAGAAAGTAATGATTTCTTTTCATTTGCAGATAATAAGGATAGTAAAACAAAAGTAGATAAAGCTAAGAATGAAAGTAAAGAAAGTACTTTTGCTTCAGCTTTTAGTTTCTATGATGATAAAAAGGAAGATAAAAAAGTTAATAAAAAAGAGGAACCTAGTAGTTCTAGTTCTCAACAAGATTTCTCTAAAATGAAAGAAAAGAGAAATGTCAATTGGGGAGATAATGTTAAAAGAAAAGTTAATAGGACTAAAACAGATATAAAAGAGACTGGAAGATCTATTTTTAATCTTACTTGTCTTGCTATATTTATTGCTTTAATGGTTTTTGTATATTTTAAATGGTTAAGAGTTGATAAATATGAGCAATTATCTGGTATTAGATTTAGAGTTCCTGCTACGTTTAAATTAATGGTTTCGGATAGTGAATCAAAATATTATGAATCTGAATCATTGGGTAATGAGTGTGCGGTTAGAATAAGAGTAGGAGCTACGGAAGGTGATTCTTATACTGAGAGTTTCTTTAGATATGTTAAGAATATGTATTCTAAAGAAGAAGAAAATGCCGAAACTGTTCATGATAGTATGAGTATTAATGGTAATATGTGGGAAAGTGAGAAGATTATCTTCCTACCTAAAGATGGTTCGAATGTTACTTCAGAAAGTATTATACCTAGGTATAATTATACTTTAATGCTTTATAATGGGGCTTTCTATAATATAAATTATATTAATCTTAGAGAAGATAAAGAATGTGATACTAATTTAAAAAATTTTATGCATTCTGTTGAATTTATTGATAGTAATGTTAAAGATAAATAGTTAATAAATAGTGGTGATCATAATGAATAATTTTTCAGCTTTTAAGTTGTTTTATGAAGAATTTATATATAAACGAAATATAATGGTAGATTATAATTTAATAGAGAATAATATAGATAATATTAAAAAGATTTTATTTGCCATTAACGATCTTACTAAAAACGATAAAGATTTTTATTTAAAAAAGATTGAAAAATATAATAAAAGTTTAAAGAAAGAGTTGGATAGTATTATGGATACTTATCCTTACTTTTATGAATTATATTACGTTTTATATAAAAGAAATGTTGAATCTTATGATGAATTTAAAGACATGCCACTAGTTATATCTTGTTCATTCTATAATGATTTTCAAGATATGGATAAAACTTATATTTCTAGATATACTTCTAAGGAGAAGAGACAATTTAGAAGTGATGCTAAGAATATGGGATATATTAATTATTTTATTAAAGTATTAAAAGAAAGAAATAAAGAATATTTAAATATTTTAATAGATGAATTAGTTGAGTTTACAACTAAAAAAATACAAGTTAAAGATTCTTTTCAAGAAGTTAAAAATTCTTTTAGTACTTTGTATAAATCTATTAATAATCAATTAAAAAGATGCGTTTATAATGCTAAACTATGTGAAGATTATGTAATAGTTAAAGATATAATGGAGATAGCTTTTAAAGATAGAGTTAATTCTATAGAAGAATTTGATACTAAATTAGACGATTATTTACTTGTTAAATATAATTTATTACTTAATTCTTCTAATAATGTGTTAAATAATTATTCTTATAATTATATTAGTTATAAAGAATTTAAAAAAATTATTAAAGAAGAGAGAAGAGCTAAGAATAAATATAGTGAAGAATTTAATATTAATGGTGTTATTAGTTATGAAGAATCTTCTTATTTAAATGATTTTAGAGAATCTATTATTCTTAATTATTTTGATTATAGACAAAAGGATGATAAACAATTTGATTCTTTAGCTTCTGATATACCAGAATGGTTATTTAATTATAAAAGATTTATGGCTATGTATAGTAATAAATTAAATAGAGATAAGAATATTAGATATGCTCTTTTAAATAATATATATGAATTATATAATCCATATAAAGTATATGATGTAGTTAAAGATAAATATGGTAAAGAGATTAATAAGAGTTTAAAGAATAAACTTAGAGATTTCTTTATTAGTAATTATAGAGATAACTTAGTTAGTAAGACTGATAAGTATGATACTAGAGAATATGATTTAACGGTTATATTAGACATATTTGATACTGATGAATTATTAGATATATATAATTCTATTAAACCAAATAGTGATGAAGTAAATATTATTGCTGTATTATTTTCTAATTGTATAGCCAAATCTATTGGTAATGATAATCCATCTGAAGAAATAATATATGATATAGCTTTTAAATATCTAAATGTTAGATTAGGTGTATTAACTAAAGATTTAGTTTCTGATTTAGAAAAATATAATATGTTATATGAATCTTTCTTATTAGATAGTAGTTTTGAAAAATTAAAGAGGGGATTATAGATGATAGAAGAATTAAAGAATAGTTTTAATGATTTAGATATTTATAATAAGAGAAAGATACTACTAGAAGAGATGTTAGATTTATGTTTAACTATTGAGAAGATTTGTTCTAAGAAAAAGATTAATATTACTAAGTTAAAAAGTAATTATGTTATAAAAAATAAGAATAGATTAGATGAAAAAGATTATTACGAATTAAATTATTTATTTTTATTCTATTTAAAGGAAGATTTGGGTTTATTACTTAAAGATTTATGATATAATTAAAACATCAGGAGTGTGTTGGTTATGGAACAATTAGATGATATTGTAGAGAAAATAAAGAGGTTAGCAAGTGGAGGAAATGATACAGACATGGTATGTTTTATAGTTGCTTTTGATCTTCTTTATTTTTTATATGAGCCAGATAATAGAAATAAGTTTATTTATAATTATTATAAGTATGATAACAGTGTATTTTCTGGTAATTTAAAGAAAATTAATAGATTTGCTGAAAGTATATTACTTGAAGATGAAATATATGATAAAATGCTTAAAAATATAGATATGGAAGTAAGAAGAGAACAATTGGTAAATCTTTATAACTATTATGAAACTATGGATAAAATAGAAAAAGGTAATATACAAGCTAAGGAATTAGTTAGTGAGGGATTTAAAATTCGTTTACTTAAGGAATTATTCTCTTCATCTTCTAAAGACTATATGGAATTAAATGATAATGTAGTTGAATTGAAGTCTAGATATGATAAAAGTATTATAGATATTGTTACTATAATTAGTATTTTTATTGCTATTGTTATTGGTATGGTATCAGGTATAAGCTTTTCATTAGAAGCATTTAAATCAATGTCTAGTAATGATATATATGATGTATGTTTAGTAACTACTATTGTAGGTTTTGTATTATTTAATTTGTTCTTTTGTATTATTAAATATGTTAGTAAGTTATCGGGAAAAGATATTGATAGATATGGTAATATTGTTTTTGTCGATGTAGTATTTGTTTTATTAGTAGTATTTTTTGTATTACTTGGATTAAGATAGTATATAAGGAGATTTATGAAAGTATTTAATCGAGAAAATGGCAAAGAGAAAGTTTATGTTAGTAGGAAAGATTTAGTATTCCTTAGTCAAGTTTATGATATTCCGCAATTTATTGAAGAGGTATTGGAAAGTGATGATAATTCGTCATATGTAGAGTTTTCTTCACTTGTAGAAATTGAATATTTTAAAGTAATTCGATGGCTATTAGATTTTAAAGAATTGTGTAAGTTAAGTTTTGATGAGTTAAACCTATTTATTGAAGAAATGAAGACTAAAGCTAATAATACTAAATTGGATATGGTTTCTAAAAGTGAATGGAATCATGCTTATGAAGATGTTTTGGATTTTTATAATTATCGTCTTGGCTTATTAGATTTAGATTTACCATTAGTTCCAGATGATCAATACTCTCATATGGAAAGTGCTGGTTATTCGCCTATATATATTATTATGCAAGCAATTGATCCAAATATATTGATGGTTTGTAAAGATACGGGAGAGAAATTTTCTTTTTTTGATAATATACCTGTTTCTTTAATGGATTCTGCTATTAATATGACTAGTATGCGTAGAAAAGATCCTCCTATTACTTTGGGTAATACTGTTAAAACTTATAGATATTCTGATGATTTTCAATATTATTTAATTGAAACGAAGTTTAATTTATATCAAAAAAGAGATAATAGAGGGAAGTCTTTAGTTAAAAAAAATGACGGTCACAATATGTAGTGACTGTTTTTATTTTATTGATATTTATAAGATATTTTATTATAATTTTTATAGTAGGAGTGTATAAAGATGACTAAAAAGAAAAAGATTAAAGATGAAGAAATGCCTATTGTAGGAGTGAATTTGGATAAAGAACAGGTATCTACTAATAGTAGCGAGAATATAGTTAGTAAAAGTGATGTTTCTAATCCAAATGGTAATAAAGCAATTGTTTTAGTGTGTGTTATTATTGGTTTAGTAATTTGTCTACTTGGAGTTTTATCTTATAAGTTGATTCTTAATGGTAGTATTGAATCGCGTAATAAGACATTATTAAAAAAGATAAGTAAGAGTGATTTGTTTAATAGTAATAGATTGAATTGTGAAGAATTAGTTAGGAAATATGATGATATAAAATGTTCTTCTAATAATGATATGAATTTTGTTTATTCTTTTCTACCTATGAAGGATGATTATATAGATGGCGTTATTTCTTTTGATAAAGAGATTTTTGTTGCTACTACTAATTATTTTGATGATGAAGATTATCTAGATTATGATGATGATATTGATGTATATTTTGAATCTGATGATGAATTAGAACTTCGAGACTTTGATGATGAAGAGGAAATCGATGAATATGACGAAGAAGACGGAGAAGATGAGGAAAATTATAATGTCTTTATTAGATTTACTCTTTTAGATGAATATGGACAGGAAAAATGGAGTACATTATATGAAAGAGAGGGAGATGCACATGATTGTTATATGTCATTAGATGATGCTTTGAAAAGTGATGACAAGTATTATGCATTCGTTACTTATTCCTGCACCTTAGATGATGACGAAGAAGATGAAAAATATAATGATTCTGTTTATCTTGTAACTTATAATTCTAAAGGGTCTTTAGTTAATGAAGAGAAAATAGAAGATGATGATGCAGTTTTAGATGTTGTTTATAGACTTGGCAATGTTGGTGATGATTACTATTTCTATTCTGATGCAGGTTTGAATTATACTATTGGTAATATATTTAAATTTAATAAAGGAAATATTGAATTTTTAAAACCTAATATCAAGAAAAAAGAAGGAGAAACTTATTCTGATGTTGGTGATAATTTGGGATATCCTTATGTCTATGAATCTACTTTATATAATGGTTATTTATATAGTTTAGATATTGGATCTGGCGAGGAAGATGATTTAATATATTTATCAAAATATAAACTAAATGGAGAATTAATATTTAGCAAGGCAATAGTTAATAGTGATGATTATACTCCTGAATACTTGGTAGTTGGTTCTAATAATAAGCTTTATGCAATATTTTTAGTTTCTGATGAAGATCTTTATGATTCCAATTATATGTTATATGAAATAAATATTGATGGAAGTAATGGTAAGATTATTAAAGATTTTAACTATGAAGATTCTTATTTAAATTCTTTCTACATTGAAAACAATGCTATTTATGTTGAAGATGTAGACGAAAACGATACAGTTAAACTAGATGTATATGATAATACTTTTAAAAAGTTATCATCATCTGTTGTTTATAAGAAAGGCGATTATGTTGAAGCTCCTACTTTTTATTATTTCGGATTGGTAGATGATAATTTAGCTTCTGTAGCTTCAGCTTTTATCGGTGATGAAGAATATATGGTTACAACTTTTTATAATAATAAAGGCTCTGAATAGAGTCTTTTTTTCTTTATTAGTTATATACTTTTTGGGATAAAATCTCTACACTTATTCTACATTAATTTTTTCGATATACGGAGTTAATTGTTGATACAAAAATTATTTTTTTATGTTATATTATTACTATAGTAGGAGTGCGATTATATGAAAGAAGAAGAAAGAAATATAAAGATTGAAGAACAAGATAATAAGGGATTTAGTAATAAAACAGTTATCTCTTTAATAGTTATTATTGTCTTAGTAATGTGTTTATTGAGCGTTATTTCTTATAAGCTAATACTAAATGGTAGTGTTAAGAGCAACTCAAAATATGGTTCATCAGAAAACATATTAGCTTTAAATTTATTTAATGATAGGAGAACAAAGTGTGATATTTTAAAAGATAAATACAATAATATTGAGTGCGATACTAATGGAAATATAACATATACCTATGTTTCTAATCCATATGATGGAGAATTTGTTGGTACATCAACTTTTGTTCTTGGTAATGAAATGCTTGTTTATACTTACGGTGGTGGTAGTGAAGCAGATATTACTGTAAGTGTTGGCGATGAAATAGATCTTGAAGACGATGAAAAAGAAATAGATGAATATGACGAAGAAGACGAAGAAGATGATTGTTTAGAAGATGAAGAGAGTACAGATTGTATTGAGATAGATGACGACTATGAACATGAAAATGCTTACATTGTATACAGATTATTAGATGAATATGGACAAATCAAATGGGAAGACACTTATACAGTAGAAGATGAAAAAGCATTTTATATCAGCATAGGAGATGTAGTAAAAACTAATGACTACTATTATATCTTTTTATCAGTTAAGTATGGTGATGATGGACAAGATTATTTAAAACTTCTTACTTATGATAAGAATGGTAAAAAAGTAAATGAAGAAAAAGTAGAATCTCCATATGAACATGCTATATCTGCTATAAGACTTGGTAAAGTAGGAGATGATTACTATTATTTATCTGATTATTCTGCTTCATATTTCTTGGGTTATGTTTTTAAATTCAACAATGGTAAGATTGAATTTTTAGATTCTGACTTAATTTCAGAAGATAATGATTACCCTTATATGTATTCATATACATTAGTTGATAATTATCTATATAATATAGGTGAAGATTCTTCTAGTGATGATGCCTATATAGCAAAATATAAACTAAATGGCGAAATGATTGAGAAAAAACGTCTTAAAGGAGATATCGATTATCTATCTTGTGATATTTTTTCAGGTTTAGATGGAAATTTATATTGTTTAACAACTGATGATGAAGCAGATTATTATCAGATGTACAAAATAGATGCAAAAGATTATTCTGTTGAAGCCGTCAAAGATTTTAAATATAGTATCTTTGAGTGGTATGATTTATCAGATAATGCCTTAATGATCTCTCGTACAGATGAAGAAAGTGGAGAAACAATCCTAGATATATATGATAGATATATGAACAAGGTTCAAGAAGTATTACTTGAAAAAGAAGACTTTAAATACTATGGAGCGGAATATTACTTCTTTGGAACTATCGATAATAACTTGTTCTCTGTTAGTGAAAACTACGATGGCCTTGTAGTAACATTCTATAATGAAAAACATAAGTAATTATCTTTTTTTGTTATTAATATTCCAGGCAATAAAAAAAACTAACATTTCCGTTAGCAATCTATTCAACTCATAGCTATAACAGCTTGAGTAACTTTTAGATGGTGCGAGTGAAGGGACTTGAACCCCCACTCCGTGAGGAACTAGATCCTAAGTCTAGCGCGTCTACCAATTTCGCCACACTCGCATACGTGGTGGACCTCATAGGACTCGAACCTATGACCGCCCGGTTATGAGCCGGA
>JAEEGL012362870.1_pt1 | contig 32688 bp, 28 predicted proteins | sample 9134231 | NCBI WGS metagenome assembly JAEEGL01 (sample SAMN16246548, study PRJNA631951) | gut metagenome | biome: gut microbiome; feature: rumen; material: fiber-attached | host: Bos | place: Iran: Karaj | collected 2018-10
CGAGTAGGCTGATTCCTACTCGATACCCACTCTGTGTAATCACTTCGAATCCACTTCGCTACTTCTCAGTGATTACACGGTCGCCAAGTGAAAATCTCTGTGCAAGCACAGATTTTCGCTTGGCTCGTCGTAGATAACAAAAAACAGGATCTGCATCGCAGATCCTGTTTCCTAAATCACTTCTATTTAACAATCATCATCGTCATCATATTCGCCCCAGTCATCCCAATCATCATCGTCGTCGTACTCATCCCAATCATCATCATCATAGCTTTCATCATCATAAGAATAATGACCTAAAACTTTTCCGGACTTTCCGTCAATAATATAGGAATACTCCATACCGCTGCCTTCATAGGAAATATAATATTTTCCTTTTGAGAAATAAGCGGATGTGAATACAATACCTTTTCGGTTAATTCCTGATTTGTTTAATGCGATGGATTTTGCTTTATCCATTCCAATATAATCATCTTCCGATGTGTTTCCGCTCTTCTTTGCTGATTTAGAAGAACCTGAGTTGCTTGTTCCGGAATTGGAAGAGATTGAAGACTTCTTATGCTTTTTATGTTTTTTGGAAGACTCTTCTTCTGTATTCTTCTCTTCACTCTTTCCTTTTTTTGTCGCTTCCTCACTTGTGGTTTCCATACTCACATCCGCTTCAGTGGTGACATTCTTCTCTGTTCCCTGTTCTTTTTTAGGGGTTGAGTCACACGCTGCAAGTGAACACATTATAAGCACTAATACCAGACTGGTAATTGCTCTTCTTTTCTGTTGAATTAATTTCATACTTATTTCCTCCTTCTATGTCTTGTCTCTTATACTAGTTAAACGGAAATTATCGCAATATTATTTCAAAAAATTCATTTTTAATATCCTCGAATTGAAAAGCTGTTCTCCGGAACAACATCCATTGTTTTCACGCTAAGATCTTCAATCCAGATGTAACGTTGCTTTTCCAATTGCAAAATCATCTGATCGATGTCCACTTCCGTGCCTTGTACTTCCATTTCCACTCTACCGTCATAGCAGTTTCGCACCCATCCGGTCAGCCCCAATGATTGGGCAATGTAGTAGGCTTTATAACGAAATCCTACACCTTGCACTCTTCCCGAGAAAAATATGTGTTTTCTGACTTTCTCCATAGTTTTCTTCCTTTACGTTTATGCTCCCGGATCATCTTCACCGGCCATCCATTCTTTGAAATAGGCAGCCTCTATAAAACGCTCTTCATATGCTCCCCATGCTGACCACTTTGTATAAACCTTTTTTCCTTTCTTATTCTTTTTGTATGCTCTGACACGATATTTCATACGAGTCGAATTATAAGATTTCAAAGATTCCAAAGGAATTCCGACACTCTTTGTTGTGATTTTTTTCCGAACATTATCCTCCATTAATTCCACCTGATATCCGGTTGCGCCTTCTACCGGACTCCATGTCCATTCAGAAACGTTTGCCGGAACAATCTTTTTAAAACTCATATTGTATTTAATCTTCGGCAACCATGTCTTTAACATCTTAGCTCTGTTGTATTTTTCATTCGTTGCAAAAATATAATTGCATTGCACATTTTTGTTTAGTACTACTTTTGCATTAATATCTTCTAACGCATACTCGTCTAACTTTGTGGATTTTGGGATTTCAATCTGTTTCAATTTTGTATGGCTAAATGCCCCTTTCCCAATCTCTTTTAATTTCTTTGGCAATTTAATTGTTTTCAGATCTGTATAAGAAAAAGTTTCTGCTTCAATTCGTTTCAATCCTTTCGGTAAGCGAACACTTTTTAATGTACTTACTGAAAATGCCGCTTTTTTAATCGTTTTCACACTATTCGATAGGTAAATCTTCTTAAGTCTTGTATTGCCAAATGCATACTCTCCAATTGTTTTCAATTTCTTTAATCCATCGATTTCTTTTAACGGGCACTCATAAAAAGCCTCTCTGTCAATTGTTTTGACATTTTTTGCCCCCTTGATTCTTTTAACCTTTGTCTGGCTAAATGCTGCTTTCCCAATAGTTCGTGCTTTACCGTCGATTTTCACTGTCGTTGATTTGCCTACATAACGTAAAATTGTTTTTCCGTTCTTAGACATTACCAGCCCTTTTGTCACTTTATAATTCTTATTGCTTTTGCTAATTTCTACTGTTTTCGGTTTTCCAAAACACAGTTCTTCAAGTCCCTGTTTCAATCCCTTACCAATTTTAACTTTTTTGATTGTATTGTAGGTATATATCGAATCATCTTCTCCGTCGATGCAAAAAAAGGCGCCCGTTTCAATTGTTTTCACAGAATCCGGAATTACAATCCCGTCTTCGAGTTTCTCAGTAGAATATGTAAAAGCATGTTTTCGAATCACCTCAACATTGCTTCCAAGGGAAACACTCAGCAATTTGTGGCAATTACTAAAAGTATATTTTTCAATTTCTGTTACACCGTTTCCAATTGATACACTTTTTAAATCATGGCACACTTCAAAAGCTCCTTCGCCGATTTCTTTTACCGAATCCCCAATGATGACTTTTTGTAAGTACTTGTTATTAGCAAATGCATATGGTCCGATTTTACTAACCGTTTTAGGTATTGTAAAAGTTTTTGTTTCCGCTCCGGGATTAAACAACAACAACGTCTTTTTGTCCTTGGAATAGATAGCATCTCCCTCTTTAACGGAATCTTTATATTCCTCTCCCTCAAGGCAAAGACTCTTTTTCCCAAATGCCGAATACTCAAATGTTCCGTTTTTTCTGTCAACCACCCAATACTCACCACTTTCGGTCGGTTCTGTCGAATCCCACCACAATCCAAAATATTCATATCCATCTCTCATTGCATAATTATGTGTTTCCCCCGCTGCCGAAACTGCGATGGTAGAAACTGTCATTACGGTTGCAATTATTACTGCAATAAATTTTTTCATTTCTTTTCCTCCAATTAGGTTCTTTATAATATAAACGATACTCTTCATATTTTTATTTCAAAAATATTTTTTCTTAGTGCAACAGTTTGAATAATATTATACACTACTTTTATGAAGGTGTTAAAGCTTTATTACCGAAACTAACAGAAACCCTATTTTATATAAGGAGAACATTATGACGTACGATAAGGAAAATCTAGCGAAGGCAATTACCGGTGACCAAAACGCTTTTTCCAAAATCTATGAAGCAATCTATTCCGATTTGTATCGGTTGGCGCTTTATATGTGTGGAAATACCGGATTCGCCGAAGATATTGTTAGCGAAACTATTTTAGACGCTTATAAAGGAATTCACAATTTAAAATCAGCAGAGAACTTTGAACCATGGATTTTAAAGATTCTGTCTGCAAAGGTAAAACGGTCCTTTAAGAAAAACTACAATAGCTTTTCTATTCATAATCCAATGGCACGGTCTGTGGACGAGACGGAACTCACTTCACCGGACCTGTCTGAAGAAGGGATTCATCGCACTGATTTATTGAATGCTATGTCTTCTTTGAAGGCCATTGACCGTATGATTATTTCCCTTTGCGTCGTCCAGGAATATACCAGCGGAGAAGCAGCGGAAATTCTTTCCATGAATGCTTCTTCCCTTCGTTCCCGATTAAATCGAAGTTTGAAAAAACTGAAAAAAGAATTGGAGGAAAACGGTTATGAATAAAACAAATTCTTATAAAGATATTGATCAAGAAAATTTAGATATCGCAAGGAAGCTGAAAAAAGAAAGCGAACAGATTCCTGTGAAAGAACCGGCTGCCTTTGAGGAATTATTAAAGAAAGCCGAAAAGGAACAGCCAAATAAAAAAACGGTAAACTTCCGGAAACTTGCCGCCATTGCAGCTTGCTTCGTAGTTGCCATCGGTGTTGGTTCCGCTGTGTTCTTTACAAACAACCAGAAGAATCAAAGAAGAACCTTGCTTGCGGAAAACGGTGCTCCTGTAGCAGCATCTGATTATGACCAAATTTACGCTATTTTGAAATCAAATTATTTAGCCGCTTCGTATAAACAATCAACTTATTCCGGTAACACCCCGACAATGAAAATGGACGAAACCAATGATTTTGGTAATTCAAAGGCCATAAAAGACGAGGCGATACAATCCGACGAAAGTCTCGACAGTTCCGATAACGTCGAAAAGGATTACAGCCAGACTAATGTGCAAACGGAAAACATTGATGAAGAAGATATCATTCGCACCAACGGTGATTATATTTTTACACTACATCAGTCTCCACTGATGGTTGTTACACAAAAATACACCATTACCATTTCAAAAGTTGACGGTGAAAAAGTTTCCACCGTTTCCACCATCAATCTTCCGATTGAAAATATTGAAACTTTTTGCGGATTATATGTATACGAAGATTATCTGATTACCATCGGCACCACTGCTTCTGAGTATTACGACACTGCAAAGAAGTCCATCGACGGACAGACCACAGTATACACTTATAACATTTCCAATGTTAAGAAACCGTCGTTGGAAAACACAAACATTCAGGATGGATATTACATTTCTTCCCGTATGAAAGATAATTACCTTTATACCATTACTTCTAAAAAAGTATTTACAGGTACTGTTTTTAGCGAGAAACATTTTATTCCTGAAACTAACAAAAAAAAGGTTCCAACTTCCGATATTTATCTCTCAGATAATGATACTGCCGATGGTTTCACCGTCATCACCGGGCTGGATGTTACAAATTCTTCGAACTTCTCTTCCGTACAGTCTGTGTTAGGAAATACGGAACAGGTTTATGCAAGCTATGATAATCTTTATGTAATCAACAATTATGAAAAGCAGGAGATTTCCGATTTAGGCAAAAACGAATATTTTCCAAAAGATTCTTACGACAGAGCCGACGGTCAGGCTTATGATTTTATCGAAAAAAATTATCCTGACGTGAACTTGGACGAAGTTGTTCGAAAGAGAAGCAAAAAGCATTGTAACGAAACGGCAACTCTGGATATCGTAAAATATTCTTATGACAAAGGCATTTTGGAATTTGTTGCAGCTACCGAGACAAACGGAACTGCCGACAGTAATCTGTTCTTTGATGAGAAAGATGAATATCTGCGATTTGTTGCAACCAATACCTCTACAAGTTCTGTGGGATACAATTACACGTTTTACGACGAAGACGGCAAAGAACTCTATCACTATTACAGCCCAGTTTCTTACACCACTGCGGAAGATATTGATTTGTCCACTTCCGTAATCGTGTTGGATGCTTCCCTCAATAAGGTTGCTTCCATTGACGGACTGGCATACAACGAAGATCTTTACGCCGCCAGATATATGGGTAATTACGGTTACTTTGTAACCTTCCAACAAACTGACCCATTGTTCACGGTTGATTTTACAGACATGAAAAATCCAAAGGTTACTTCCGAATTGAAGATGCCTGGATATTCCAGTTATCTGCACTTTTATAGAGACAATCTTCTCTTTGGATTGGGTGAAGAAAATGAAAGAGGTCTGACCCGACTGAAAATGGAAATGTATGATATTTCCGAAAAAGATGCCAAACAACAAGGAAAACTTTTCGTCGATTCCGACAATCCAGATAATTATTGTTACTATACCTGTGAAGCAGTGAATAACTATAAGGCGCTGCTCATTGACGGTAAGAAAAATCTAATTGGTTTTTCTTATACAAGGGAAAATAATTATTACGATTATTATGAGGAGGAAGAAGATTCCCTCCGTTATCCGGAATACGGAACGAAAACATTCTACGACCTTTACACTTACAAGAACAATGAATTCAAACAACTTCTTCACATTGACTTAACCGAAGGAGACAATCAGAAAGCCACTGAAGAACAAATTGTTCGCGGTTTCTATATCGACAATTACATTTATATTGTTGACAGTTCCAGCGGAATATATGTCGTCAATCCTGACACCATTACAGAAAAAACAAAACCGGCATTTTATCAGTTCTAAAAAAAGGGAGTATCCATACGGATACTCCCTTAAATTTTGTCTTATTCTGTTACTTCTGATGATTCTTCAACTTCTAATACTTCTTCAAATTCTAATGTTTCTCCTTCATCAAAAGAGATTTCATCTTCCCCTTCTAATGTTGGGATAGAACTTGTAGTATCAAGTTTTACACCATTATAACGCTTCATTCCTGTTCCGGCTGGAATTAACTTACCAATCAGAACGTTTTCTTTAATACCAAGGAGTGGATCAACCTTACCCTTGATAGCAGCATCTGTAAGGACTCTTGTTGTTTCCTGGAAGGATGCAGCTGAAAGGAATGAGTTTGTAGCAAGAGATGACTTTGTGATACCCAGCATAATCTGTGTACCTTCTGCCAATTCCTTGCCTTCCTTCTCTAATTCTTCATTAACTTCATTGAAGTCTAATACGTCAACAGTTGTTCCCGGAAGGAATTCAGAATCTCCGGCTGCGTCTACACGAATCTTCTTAAGCATCTGACGAACAATAACTTCGATATGTTTGTCATTGATGTCTACACCCTGAAGACGGTAAACCTTCTGTACTTCACGGATCATGTAATCCTGTACGGCACGAAGTCCTTTGATACGAAGTAAGTCGTGTGGATTGATACTACCTTCGGTAAGTTCATCACCGGCTTCAATCATTCCACCATCTGTAATCTTCGGATTCATACGAGATCCGTAAGGAATCAAGTATGCCTTTTCTTCTCCTGTTTCCGGATTTGTTACGATAATTTCACGTTTCTTCTTGTTTTCTTTGATTTCTGTCTTTCCACCAAATTCTGCAAGAATAGCAAGACCCTTAGGTTTTCTTGCTTCAAACAATTCTTCTACTCTAGGAAGACCCTGAGTAATATCGTCACCGGCTACACCACCGGTATGGAATGTTCTCATGGTAAGCTGTGTACCAGGTTCACCGATAGACTGAGCTGCGATAATACCTACTGCTTCACCAACCTGAACTCTCTGTCCGGTAGCCATGTTTGCACCATAACACTTCGCACAAACACCGATATGAGAACGACATGTAAGAATTGTACGAATCTTAACTTTTTCAACACCTGTTGCAACAATTGCTGCTGCACGCTTTGGTGTAATCATATGATTTGCTTTTACAATCATATTTCCTTCAGCATCAAAGATGGATTCAGCTGCTGTTCTACCGGTAATTCTTTCTTCCAGTGTTTCAACAACTTCATTACCATTCATCAATGATTCGATTTCCATATAAGAGATTGCATCTCTATTTTCACAACAGTCAACATCACGGATAATCAAATCCTGGGATACGTCAACCAAACGTCTTGTCAAATATCCTGAATCGGCTGTACGAAGGGCTGTATCGGAAAGACCTTTACGAGCACCATGGGCAGAGATGAAGTATTCCAATACGTCAAGACCTTCACGGAAGTTTGACTTGATTGGAAGTTCGATTGTTCTACCTGTTGTATCCGCCATCAAACCACGCATACCTGCAAGCTGTTTAATCTGCTGGTTGGAACCACGGGCACCGGAATCGGCCATCATGTAGATGTTGTTATAACGATCCAATCCGCTAAGCAGAGCGTCTGTTAATTTATCATCGGCTTTCTGCCATGTTCCAATAACTTCTCTATATCTTTCTTCGTCTGTTACAAAACCACGACGATAGTTTGTTGTAATCTGTTCAACTCTTTCTTCTGCATCTGCAAGAATCTGTTTCTTAGATTCCGGAATTGTCATATCGGAAATTGATACAGTCATAGCCGCTCTTGTAGAGTACTTATAACCCATTGCTTTAATGTCATCTAATACTTCAGCAGTCTTTGTAGCTCCGTGGTTATTAATTACTTTTTCAAGAATCTGCTTTAACTGCTTCTTACCAACATGGAAGTCAACTTCAAACTTCAGGAAGTCTTCATCGTTTTCTCTCTTAACAAATCCTAAATCCTGTGGAAGGATTTCATTGAAGAGGCAACGTCCGAGTGTTGTATCTACAATACCTGAAACTTCTTCACCGTTTGCGTTGAATGCAGTCTTGTGAACACGAATCTTCTGGTGAAGTGTAATTTCACCGTTTTCGTAAGCAAGAATTGCCTGGTTTACAGAACTGAATGAGTGTCCGAAAACATCTAACGGCTTACAGATAACAACACGGTCTTCATCCTGGAATCTGATATAAGAATCAGCAGTGATTTCTCCGTTGTCAATTGCTGCTGCAAGTGCGTCTGTATCTTCAAATACTGTTTCATATGCCTGTGCTGCAATTTCTTCATCCTTAGAATGGTCAATCATCTTTTCCATTGTAAGGTAGTAAATACCAAGTACCATATCCTGTGAAGGAACGGCTACCGGTGCACCGTCAGAAGGCTTCAATAAGTTGTTTGGAGAAAGTAATAAGAATCTACATTCTGCCTGAGCCTCTACGGAAAGTGGAAGGTGAACAGCCATCTGGTCACCGTCAAAGTCGGCGTTGAACGCGGTACATACCAATGGGTGAAGCTTAATCGCTTTATCTTCTACAAGAATTGGTTCAAATGCCTGAATACCAAGTCTGTGAAGTGTCGGCGCACGGTTCAGCATTACAGGATGTTCTTTGATAACATCTTCTAATACATCCCAAACTTCTGTTTCTAATCTTTCTACCATCTTCTTAGCGTTCTTGATATTGTGTGAAATACCCTTTGCCACTAATTCTTTCATAACGAATGGCTTGAATAATTCAATTGCCATTTCTTTTGGAAGACCACACTGGTAAATCTTAAGTTCCGGTCCTACAACGATAACGGAACGTCCTGAATAGTCAACACGCTTACCAAGCAAGTTCTGACGGAAACGTCCCTGCTTACCTTTCAACATGTCTGATAAGGACTTCAACGCTCTGTTACCAGGGCCCGTTACAGCTCTACCACGTCTACCATTGTCGATTAACGCATCGACAGCTTCCTGAAGCATTCTTTTTTCATTACGAACGATAATTTCAGGAGCACCTAATTCTAACAATCTATTTAAACGATTGTTTCTGTTGATAATTCTTCTGTATAAGTCATTCAAGTCAGAAGTAGCAAATCTACCACCATCTAACTGAACCATTGGACGAAGATCCGGTGGGATTACCGGAATAACATCCATAATCATCCATTCAGGTCTGTTTCCAGAGTTTCTGAAAGCTTCAAATACTTCTAATCTCTTAACGAGTTTTGCTCTCTTCTGTCCTGTTGCTTCGAATAATTCTTCTTTTAATTCTTCAGCTTCTTTGTCAAGGTCGATTGCCTGAAGTAATTCCTTGATGGATTCAGCACCCATACCTACACGGAATTTTCCTTCAAATTCGTCATATGCTTCTCTGAATTCTTTTTCAGACAATACCTGCTTATATTCTAATGTTGTATCCATTGGATCCAATACGATATAAGAAGCAAAGTATAATACTTTTTCTAAGACTCTTGGTGAAATGTCCAAGATTAATCCCATTCTTGAAGGGATTCCCTTAAAGTACCAGATATGTGATACCGGTGTAGCAAGTTCTACGCTACCCATACGTTCTCTACGAACGCTTGCTTTTGTAACTTCAACGCCACAACGATCACAGACAACGCCTTTGTATCTGATCTTTTTATATTTACCACAATGACATTCCCAGTCTTTGCTTGGTCCGAAAATCTTTTCGCAGAACAAACCATCCTTTTCCGGCTTTAATGTTCTGTAGTTGATTGTTTCCGGCTTTGTAACTTCACCGCGAGACCATTCTCTAATTTTGTCAGGTGATGCAAGACCAATTTTAATCTTGTCAAATGAAACCTGTTCACTAACATTCATGTCTGACATATCAAATCTCCCTTCTCAAATTATTCTTCCATTCCTGCATCACTAGCGTCTACAGTCTGGAGTTCTTCGCCTACAAATTCCTGTGTCTGGAAGCCTGCCTGTTCAAATTCTCTGCTTCCTTCCTGATTCTGGCTGTAATTCTTTTCACTATTTAAGATAGAGTTAAAGTTTGTATCGCCATAATCAGTACTTTCTTTTAATTCAACTTCTTCATCATTTTCATCTAAGACCTTAACGTCTAATGCCAATGACTGAAGTTCCTTAATCAATACCTTGAATGATTCAGGAATACCAGGCTGAGGGATATTTTCACCCTTGATAATTGCTTCGTAAGTCTTCACACGTCCTACAACGTCATCGGACTTCACTGTTAAGATTTCCTGCAATGTGTAAGATGCACCGTATGCTTCCAGTGCCCAAACTTCCATTTCACCAAATCTCTGTCCACCGAACTGAGCTTTACCACCAAGTGGCTGCTGTGTTACGAGGGAGTAAGGACCTGTTGAACGTGCATGAATCTTATCATCTACTAAGTGGTGGAGTTTCAGGTAATGCATGAAACCGATTGTTACAGGGTTATCGAAGTAATCACCTGTTCTACCGTCACGAAGTCTTACCTTACCGTCTCTGTGAATTGGAACTCCTCTCCACTCATCTCTATGGTCTAAGTTATTTCCTAAATATTCCATTACTTCAGGCTTTAATGTATCTTTGTATTTTGCCTGGAATTCATCCCATTCAGTGTTAGCATAATCATTTGCCAACTCTAATGTATCCATGATGTCAATTTCGTTTGCGCCATCGAATACCGGTGTGGAAATGTTAAATCCTAATACCTTTGCAGCCAAGCTCAAGTGAATTTCAAGGACCTGACCGATGTTCATACGTGAAGGTACACCTAATGGGTTCAATACGATATCCAGAGGACGTCCATTTGGTAAGAATGGCATATCTTCTACCGGAAGAACTCTGGAAACGACACCCTTGTTACCGTGACGACCAGCCATCTTATCACCTACAGAGATTTTTCTCTTCTGAGCAATGTAGATACGTACTGATTCGTTAACACCCGGTGCCAATTCGTCGCCGTTTTCTCTCTTAAATACTTTTGCATCCACGATGATACCTGATTCACCGTGAGGTACCTTTAAGGAAGTATCTCTTACTTCTCTTGCCTTTTCACCAAAGATTGCACGAAGAAGTCTTTCTTCCGGAGTCAATTCTGTTTCTCCCTTTGGTGTAACCTTACCTACTAAGATATCTCCGGCACGTACTTCTGCACCGATACGAATGATACCTCTTTCGTCAAGGTCTTTTCTAGCCTCATCACCAACACCCGGTACATCATTTGTAATTTCTTCAGGTCCGAGTTTTGTGTCTCTGGCTTCTGTTTCATATTCTTCAATATGGATTGATGTATAAACATCATCCTGTACTAATCTTTCACTAAGAAGAACCGCATCCTCGTAGTTGTAACCTTCCCATGTCATGAAACCAATTAATGGGTTCTTACCAAGAGCAATTTCACCGTTTGATGTAGATGCACCATCGGCAATTACTTCACCGGCTTCTACGTGGTCACCCTTGAATACGATAGATCTCTGGTTATAACAGTTTGACTGGTTACTTCTCTGGAACTTCAGAAGCTTATATGTTTCCTTTTCTCCATTGTCGTCATACTGTAATGTGATTTCTTCTGAAGAAGAACGAATAACTGTACCGGCTCTCTTTGCAACAACGCAGACACCTGAGTCTACTGCTGCCTTTGTTTCCATACCGGTACCAACAACAGGAGCTTCTGTTGTCATAAGAGGAACCGCCTGACGCTGCATGTTTGATCCCATGAGGGCACGGTTCGCATCATCGTTCTGAAGGAATGGAATCATGGCTGTAGCTACGGAGAATACCATTCTAGGAGATACGTCCATTAAGTCAATTCTCTTCTTATCGAACTGTGATGTTTCTTCTCTATAACGTCCGGATACATTATTGTTCACAAAGTATCCGTTTTCATCTAATGGTTCATTAGCCTGTGCTACTGTGTAGTTATCTTCTTCATCAGCTGTAAGATAAATAACTTCATCAGTTACACGTGGATTCTTAGGATCGCTCTTATCTACCACACGGTATGGAGCTTCTACAAATCCGTATTCATTTAATCTGGCGAATGATGCGAATGAGTTGATCAGACCGATGTTTGGTCCTTCAGGTGTCTCAATCGGACACATTCTACCGTAATGTGTATAGTGAACGTCTCGAACCTCGAATCCGGCACGGTCTCTTGAAAGACCACCCGGTCCTAAGGCAGATAAACGTCTCTTATGTGTTAACTCACCCAATGGGTTGTTCTGATCCATGAACTGTGACAACTGGGAACTTCCGAAGAATTCCTTCACTGCTGCAGTTACCGGCTTTATATTAATCAATGTCTGTGGAGATACGCCTTCCAAATCCTGTGTAGTCATTCTTTCACGAACAACTCTTTCCATTCTTGAAAGACCGATTCTGTACTGATTCTGAAGCAACTCACCAACCGCACGGATACGTCTGTTTCCTAAGTGGTCAATGTCATCCTGTGTACCAATACCGTATTCGATATTCATACAGTAGTTAATAGATGCAAAGATATCTTCTTTTGTGATATGCTTTGGAATCAATTCATGAACGTTTCTCTTGATTGCTTCTTTTAATTCTTCTTCTGTTTTATTTTCATTTATGATTTCTTCTAAAACAGGGTAGTAAACATCTTCATTGATGCCTAATTCTTCACAATCAAATTCAACATATGCAGCAATATCTACTGCAAGGTTTGAAAGAACTTTTTCATTCTTAACGTCTGTCTGAATCATAACGTAAGGAACAGCAGCGTTCTGAATCTGGATTGCAAGTTCTTCTGTAACAGTAGTTCCTGCTGTTGCTAAAACTTCACCTTCTCCGAAGTTCACGCCGTCCTTCTGGCATACAACGTCTTCTGCTAAAACGTGTCCCTTAATACGATTCTTAAATGCTAATTTTTTATTGTATTTGTAACGTCCTACTCTGGCAAGATCGTATCTTCTTGCATCAAAGAACATTCCTGCAATAATAGATTCCGCACTATCTACACTTAAAGGTTCACCCGGACGAATCTTCTTATAGAGTTCCAATAAACCTTCTTCGTAATTTGTACTAGGATCCTTTTCCAAAGTAGCAAGAATCTTTGATTCTTCTCCGAACAATTCCTGAATTTCTGCATTTGTTCCTACACCTAATGCACGAACCAATACTGTTACAGGAACCTTTCTTGTTCTATCTACACGTACGTAGAATACGTCATTAGAATCTGTTTCATATTCTAACCATGCACCACGGTTTGGAATAACCTGTGATGTATAAAGCTCTTTACCAACTTTATCATGTGCGATTACGTAGTAGATTCCCGGTGAACGAACTAACTGGCTTACGATAACACGTTCAGCACCATTGATTACAAAAGTACCTGTTTCTGTCATGAGTGGTAAATCACCCATAAAGATATCGTGTTCAGTAAATTCTCCGGTTTCCTTGTTATGAAGACGTACTTTTACTTTCAAAGGTGCTGCATAAGTAGCATCTCTGTCCTTACATTCTTCAATTGTATACTTCTTATCTTCTTCACAAAGTCTGAAGTCTACAAATTCAAGACTAAGGTTCTGTCCGTAGTCTTCAATCGGAGAGATATCATCCAATACTTCTCTAAGACCTGTGGTCAGGAACCATTCATATGAATCTCTCTGAACTTCAATCAGATTTGGCATATCCAGAACTTCATTCTGTCTGGCATAGCTCATACGGATGCCTTTTCCTGCTTTCACAGGAGTAATTCTGTTTTTCTCCATTGACATTACACTCCTCATCTTAATTATTTAAGTTAATTGCCGCTTTTTGCTTAATTTTCTTAAGTTTTGGACCGTTTTTACGCTCTTTCCACCTGTCAAAAGGGCGCAAAAACCCCGTCATAACGGCAAATCAAAGTTTATTCTACCACTTTTGGCAATTCATGTCAAATATAAATCTCCTTACCGCATTTTTCCTATAAAAAAGAGACCGGAATTTTCCGACCTCTCCTTTAAAGTTCTTATTTCGTCTTTTTCCTCTTTGCTTTAGACCACTTTGAAACTGTTTCTGTTTTTCCTGATTTTTTGTAAGTACAAATTCTGACATAGTAAACTTTCTTTTTCTTAAGTCGTTTCAATTTAACCGTTGTCTTCTCTGCTCCTTTTACCGTCTTTGTCTTCGTCGCTTTTTTCTTAAATTTCTTCGTTGTAGAATACTGAATCTTATATCCGGTAACTCCGGAAACTTTCTTCCATTTTACTTTTAATGCTTTTTTCGTAGCTTTTACAGAAACAATTTTTGTTGCTTTCGGTTTTTTCACTTTTTCTATCGTTTCTGTTTTTGTCTTTCCGCAAACACTACAGGTGAATTTTTTCAAGCCTGTTTTCGTAGTTGTTGCCTTCTTGGTAACAACACCTTCATCCCAATGATGTCCGGTTGAGAAAACATCTTCCTCATAGGAATGTCCACAAACATTACATACATACAATTTCACTCCATCTTCCGTACAGGTCGGCTCGATTATAAACGTTCCACTGTTATAAGAATGAATTCCCGTACACTCCGTCACATTTGTCTTAAAACTATCACCGCATCCTTCACAAACATTCAGGGTATATCCTTCATGAATGCAATCAGCTTCAACGGTTTGGAATACAGAATATTTGTGCTGCCCTACATCTGTTTTATTCGCATAATCATAAATCTTTGCCGCATTCGCAAATACTTTATTTTTATCGTCACTACTGATTATGTCGATATTATTCCATTCCGAACTACTTCCCCGATAATACACGCTATTGAGAACAGCTTTGGAGAATGCATAATTTTCCACCATTGTAATGCTCTTCGGAACCACGACATAATCCAATCCCGTACAACCACTAAAGGTTGACTGAGGAATTGAATTAATTCCACTTCCCAATTCAACCCAGTTCATTCCAGAACAACTGAGAAAAACTCCGGTTCCAAGTTTTGAAACAGAATCCGGAACTACTACCTTATCAAGTGTTGTACATTGTCTAAAAGCAGATGCTCCGATGGTCTTCACACTACACGGAATAACAATATCAGCAAGTTTCTCACAATATGCAAATGCATTTTCACCAATAAATTCCACGCCAAACGGAATCGATATACTTTCAAGAGATTCACAATCATAAAATGTCTCTGCTTCAATTCTCTTTATTTTCTCCGGAATATTAACACTAGTCAATGCAGTACATCCATCAAACGCTCCACCACCAATGGATGTAACCGTGTTCGGCACTGTAATACTTTTAAATGACGTTCTGTTAGAATAAAAAGTGAATGCGTAATCTGCAATACTTACGACTTTCTTTCCGTTTATTTCCGATGGGATTACAACATTTGTTGCATCTCCATTGTAAGCAATAATCTGTACGCCTCCTTCTACATCACCATAACGGAATCCATTTTCTACATATTTTTGAATCTTTTGATAACCGCATTTAGAGCAAGTATACGTTGTGACATCTCCCACTTTCACTCCTGCCCCAAAACTATGTGGTTGTATATTCATTTTATCACCACAATGGGAACAAGCTTTCCAATGGGTTGTAGCGTCATAGGAATATTCTCCATATTCATGAGTACAATTCACTTGGAACAAATCATCAGCAGATTCTGCATAAATCCCATTTCCAATTCGTGTAACCTTTGGGAAAACTTTTCCATTGTATTTTACAACAACACCATATCCGAAACGATAATTTTCTTCCGGTGCAATCAGAATTTTAACTCCATAATTTCCGTAAGTTACTTTCTCTCCCCATGCAACCGTTTCACCATTTCTTGTGAAAGAACAGGCTGTCTGCTTCATAACCCCCGGTGTTGTTGGAGTAAACCAGGTATTTGTTAATTCTGTTCCACTGGTCAAACCCGCTCCACTTAACTGTACTTCTGCAATCTGCTTATAATCACATGCCGGGAAGGTATATTCCACCGCCAAGTTTGTCGACTTACTTCTTCCCAGATATCCTGAAGTAGAAGCATCTTTTCCATTGATCTTTCCTTCACAATTTGCTGCAAATGAATAACCACCTTTTACCATCAGTCGAATAGATACCTTGTACCGATGCCCTTGGACACACTTCGTATCCTTCGGAAGCGCCGCTTCAGGTTTTGCCGAATCCAAATCAAACCAGTAAATATAATCCGATCCAAAAAAATTGTATTCTGCGTCATTTGAAACCGTCGCATAATTCAACTGTCCAATAGTTGTACCCACAGTAGGTTCCACAACATTATTCACCCGAATTACCGTAACATTTTCAGATGCTTTTATTGTCAGTTCAGCCCCTGTCAATAACGTGAAAACCATCACAAATGATACTACAATTGAAAATAATTTTTTCATATACTTCACTCCTTTCATCTATGTATCATCACCATTCTTTTTTATTCTCCTTTGACTGGAAGTAATCGCTCCTTGCGGGCAAACAAGTACGCACAAGTGACACCCTACGCACTTCTTCGGATTCAAATATGGTTTTCTATCCTCTCCAAAGATAATCGCCTGATGTCCCCCATCCCTACAGGAAACGTAACATCGTCCACAGCCCACACATTCATCACGGTGAAACTTAGGATACACAATAGAATCTCGTTCCAGAACATCTGTGGAGTCGCTAACCGAATCCAGTCCCTGTCCAACCATGTCACCAATATGTTCCACCCCTTTTTCTGCCAGATAGTAATTCAATCCGGCTTTCAGTTCATCAATAATTCGATAGCCATACTGCATCACAGCCGTTGTAACCTGAACAGTACCACACCCTAATAGCATGAATTCCAGAGCATCCATCCAGGTTTCAATTCCACCCATTCCACTCAAATGCATTCCATCAAGTTTCGGATTTCGTCCTATTTCCGAAATGAACCGTAACGCAATCGGCTTCACCGCTCTTCCACTATATCCACCAACCGCAGAGCATCCCTTGACTTCCGGCGAGGAAACATAAGTATGTCGATTGATTCCCATAACACTTTTAATCGTGTTAATTGCAGCAATACCATCTGCCCTACCTCGTTTTGCGGCTTCTGCAGCACTACTCATTTCCGAAACATTCGGAGTCAGTTTTGCCAATACAGGAATGTCAACCGAACGCTTCGCCGCCCTGGTAAACCGCTCCACTAACTCCGGCACCAATCCGATATCCGAACCCAAACCGCCCTCTTCCATATTTGGACAAGAGAAATTCAGTTCCACTGCATCGGCACCATTTTCTTCACACTTCTTCGCAAGATATCCCCATTCTTCTTCATTCCTTCCCATAATAGATGCCAGAATCACTTTAGTCGGATACTTCTCTTTTAATTGTCGGAAGTACTTCATGTTTTCTTCCACGCTGTGATCTGACAATTGCTCAATATTCTTGAATCCAATCATACTTCCGTTATCTCCGGTAACCGACGCAAACCGCGGAGAAGCCTCATGGATATCAAAATTACAAATTGTTTTAAATGCCGCTCCAGCCCATCCAGCCTCAAAAGCCCGTGCACACATTTCATAATTACTTGCCACCACGGAAGAGGAAAGCAAGAACGGATTTTCCAACGGCACTCCACACAATGAGGTCTTTAATCGCTCCATATGTTCCGGCGCCGGAACATCCAACTGTGGTTTCACTTCCTCCTGAAGTTTCATAATCGTCTGACGGATTGGAACCTCTCCGGAACAAATACACGCTTTCTCACACGCCCCTCCGCAATCTTTACAATAATTCACTTCCGGAAGATTTGCTGCGCCACAATCTTCATTATCGAACCATACACTTCGGAGTGTCTTTGCCGGCAAATGATAAGGACACGCCGCTTCACAGGGAGCATCCTCACACAACAAGCATTTTAAGATATCCGAACGTTTTGTTGCTTGTCTTAATTTCATACGCCACTTTCCTTCTATTCTATTTAACCGTTCATTTCTTTACTTATTATCATACACCCGTTTGGTCTTTTTTTCCACTGTGTATATGGTTCATACAATACAAAAATCCCCCGAGACCTTCTTCAACGAAGAACATCTTCGGGGGATTCTTTATTCATTCACTTTTTTGAAAAAGTTGATTATTTAAGAGTGATAACTGCTCCAACTTCTTCTAACTGGCTCTTAAGAGCTTCAGCTTCTTCCTTAGAAGCAGCTTCTTTAATTACCTTAGGAGCTCCATCAACTAATTCCTTAGCTTCCTTAAGTCCTAAACCTGTAGCATCCTTAACTGCCTTGATAACCTTAACCTTCTGATCACCAACTTCTGTTAATTCAACGTCGAATTCAGACTTTTCTTCAGCTCCTGCTGCTCCGTCTGCTCCTGCTGCTGCTACTACTACACCTGCTGCTGCAGATACACCAAATTCTTCTTCACATGCCTTTACAAGGTCATTTAATTCTAATACTGATAATCCTTTGATTACTTCAATGATTTCTGCTGTTGTCATTGTTAAATCCTCCATTTTTTAATTTTTTCTTTTAATTATTTGTGTTGTTTATGCTGCTTCCTCATTCTTATCAGCGATCTGCTTAATAACACGAGCGAAGTTTGCAATTGGTGACTGGATAGAACCAAGTAACTTGGAAATAAGAACGTCTCTTGATGGGATAGAAGCGATCTGCTTCATTCCTGCTGCATCATAGTAAGTTCCTTCTACCACGCCGCCTTTGATTTCTAATGCTTCTGCATCTTTAGCGAACTTAGATAATACTCTAGCTGCTGCAGTAGCATCGTCTTTACATACAGCGATAGCTGTAGGTCCTTCAAGATTAACTGAAAGTCCTTCGAATTCTGTTCCTTCAATAGCTCTCTTGATCATTGTGTTCTTGTATACTTTGTATACTACGTTTGCTTCACGAAGCTGTCTACGAAGATCAGTATCTTCAGCAACTGTAAGGCCACGGTAATCAACTACTACTGCTGTAGCAGCGCCATTGAGTAATTCAGAAATCTCATCAACGATTGGCTGTTTTAACTCTACTTTTGCCATGATTTATGCCTCCTTATTAAATTTTAGGTTCGCAACCTCATTGCACTTATTTCAAAAGAAAAGCCTTTCCACCGAAGTAGAAAGGCATTAATCATCATAAATACTGATTATAACTTCTTCCCTCGGTAGGATTTACTTCTATCATACGATAAAAACCTACTGTCTTCGGCAATTGGTTTAAAACCATCCTGTGCATCATAGCACAGTAATATATTTTTGTCAAATATATTCTGTTTTTATTCAGGTAATTACTGAACGTTTGTAAGCTTTGTTACGTTAAGCTTAACGCCAGGTCCCATTGTAGATGTAAGAGTAATGCTCTTAAGGTAAGTACCCTTTAATGCTGCCGGCTTAGCTTTCATGATTGCATCAAACAAAGCATCAAAGTTCTGTGCTAACTGTTCTTCTGTGAAGGAAGCTTTTCCTACAGGAACATGAACGATGTTTGCCTTGTCAAGTCTGTATTCAATCTTACCTGCTTTAATTTCTTCGATAGCCTTAGTAACATCCATAGTAACTGTACCAGCCTTTGGGTTTGGCATTAAGCCCTTAGGTCCGAGTACACGACCAAGTCTACCTACAACACCCATCATATCAGGTGTAGCTACTACAACGTCGAATTCAAACCATCCATCATTCTGGATCTTTGGAATTAATTCTTCACCGCCAACATAATCAGCGCCTGCTGCTAAAGCTTCATCAGCCTTTGGTCCCTTAGCGAAAACTAAAACTCTTACAGTTTTACCTGTTCCGTTTGGTAATACAACAGCACCACGGATCTGCTGATCAGCGTGACGTCCATCACATCCTGTTCTGATGTGACATTCTATTGTTTCATCAAATTTTGCAACTGCGTTTTTCTTTACTAAAGAAATCGCTTCTTCCTTATCAAACTGTGCAGCCTTATCGAATGCCTTTACTGCATCAAGATATTTCTTTCCTCTCTTCATTTAAACCTCCTCGTGGTACAAACGGATATACCTCCCACGCTTTTCAATTCATTTTTCTTTAACAATGTAGATTAGTCTTCTACCTTAATTCCCATACTTCTAGCTGTTCCAGCGATCATGCTCATTGCTGATTCAATAGATGCAGCATTTAAATCCTTCATCTTTGTTTCAGCGATCTGCTGTAAATCTGCCTTAGAAATTGTAGCAACCTGTTCTTTTAAAGAGTTGCCTGCACCCTTCTGGATTTTACAAGCTTTCTTTAATAATACTGCTGCTGGAGGAGTCTTTGTAATAAAACTAAAACTCTTATCCTGGTAAACAGTGATAACTACAGGAATAATCATACCTGGCTGATCAGCTGTTCTTGCGTTAAAGTCCTTTGTGAACTGAACGATGTTAAGTCCCCACTGTCCAAGTGCAGGACCAACTGGTGGAGCTGGTGTTGCTTTTCCAGCTTCGATCTGCAATTTAATGTAACCTTCTACTTTCTTTGCCACTTTTGTGCACCTCCTAAAATTGTGGTATTATCGGGAATCCCTCCCACTGCCCTGCAATGCAGAGCTCTATGAGCAAAACTGCTCTCTTAAAACCCTAAGGTCTTAATTCAAATTTGTTATGAACTTAGTTCATTTTCTTTACTTCGGCAAAACCTAATTCTACCGGAGTTTCTCTACCAAACATATCGACATTAATCGTAACTGTCTGACGACCTTCATCAATTCTCTTGATAACTCCTGCTGTACCTGCCCATACACCTGCAATTACTGCAACGGTATCGCCGACAACAAAGTCAATTTCAATTTTATCCTTCTTAATGCCTAATGTAAGCATTTCTCTATCTGTCAAAGGAACCGGTTTTGATCCTGGTCCAACAAACCCTGTTACACCTCTGGTATTTCGAACAACGTACCATGTATCATCATTCATTACCATGTTAATCAGAACATAGCCCGGGAATAATTTCTTTTCAGAAACTTTTCTCACACCGTTTTTCAATTCAACAACTTCCTGTGTTGGAACTGAAACTTCTAAGATCTGATCCTGCAATTTTCTATTTTCGATAGTCTGTTCAATATTAGTTTTAACCTTGTTCTCATAACCTGAATAGGTATGAACAACGTACCAATTTGCTTCTGACATCTAATCACCTCATTTTTCTTATTACTATATAATCTTACCTAATACTAACTGAATAAGGCTGTCAACCATTGCAATAAGAACACCAATGATAAGAGTAACAATAATAACTGTAACTGTCTGTCTGATTACAGTCGGCTTTTCAGGCCAGATGATTCTGCTGTACTCACCTTTAAGTCCAGCCCACCATGCTTTGAAGCCTTTCTTTTCTTTCTTGTCTGCCATCTTTATTCCTCCATTCACTAAAACTACTTTGTTTCCTTGTGTAATGTATGTTTCTGGCAGAATTTACAATACTTCTTTGTTTCAACTCTGTCTGGATGAGTCTTCTTATCCTTTGTTGTATTGTAATTACGCTGCTTACATTCTGTACATTCTAATGTAATCTTTGTTCTCATGAGTTTCACCTCCGCATTTTTTTCTATATGAAAGTCTATTTTTTTACAGCATAAAAAAAAGACTTACCGCCTGTCTAACAAATATAACATGAAAATCAATACACGTCAACAATATTTTTTCAACAATTCGGCCGCGGTTTCTTTCCGCCTTCCACGGCCGAATTCTTCTCTTAATCTTTTCCTGATGCAATACACAAAAAGAAGACCTTTTCCACTCCCGCCTTTTTCAACAAACCCGCGCAGGCATTCATCGTACTTCCTGTTGTATAAATATCATCCACCAACAAAATCGTCCTAAACTGCTTTGCCTGTTCCCGATTCACGCCAAAGGCGTTTTTTAAATTGTTATATCGGCGTTCATCCGTTAATCCTTTTTGCGGTTTTGTATTTTTCTTTCTTATTAGTAAATCCCTGCACAAAGGAATACCGGTTCGCTTGGCAAGGCTTCTTCCAAACACCTCTGCCTGATTGTATCCTCTCCTTTGTTCCTTCTTCCGATACATAGGAACCGGAACAATGCACTCCGGCTTCCATTCCAGCAACCGTTCGCCACACGCCCTTAGTGCTTCTTCACCATAATAATCGGCATAGACTCTGGCGTTTTCATATTTGAACTGATGAAGGGACTTTCTGAGTTTTCCTTCATAAACAAAAATCGAAGCTCCCTGTTCAAATTGATGGTTTGTTTTTTTGCAGTCCTTGCAGATAATCTTTTCTCCGCTTTCCAGTCTCTTTCCGCATTGATTGCAAAACGGCGCTTTGATTACTACCACTTCTCTTTTGCAGGTTTCACAGAGTTCTTCTTCCTTCCGAAGAATTTCCCCACAGCAGGGACAGACTTTCGGGAAGAACACCCCAATCAGTTTTTCAAAAAAGTTTTTCATGATTCCCCTTCTTTAATAATTCACAATCTGCCACTTCAATCCGGAATAACGTTTATGCTGGTCTTCATTATGAATCATACTCTGGAACATTTCCTTTCTTCCCACAATACACACACAGGACTTTGCTCTCGTCACTCCGGTGTAAAGCAGATTCCTCGTCATCAGCATCGATGTTCCGGAAACCAACGGTATAATTACCGCCGGATATTCACTACCCTGAGACTTATGAATGGTTACCGCATAAGCAAGTTCCAACTCTTCCGCCTGTTTGGTGTCATACGTCACATAACGGTTATCATCGAATCGAACTTCTATGTAATTGGTGTGATTGTTAATTAATGTAATCACTCCCATATCTCCGTTAAATACACCGGTGCCGGAATCCACATAACGACCGGTATCAGTTCGTTGCTCCCAATCCAATTGATAATTGTTTTTAATCTGCATGACTTTATCTCCCTCTCGGAAGATTACGCCCCCAATTTCTCTTTCCTGTTTGTCCGCGGATTGAGGATTCATATATTTTTGCAGATACGGATTCAGGGAATTGACTCCGAGAATTCCGTTTCGCATTGGCGTCAGCACCTGAATATCCATTGCCGGTGCACCAACGTAATCCGGCAGTTTGCTCAGAAGTAATCCCACCGTGGCATTCAATGCCATCTGCGCATTTTCTCTTTCTATATATAAGAAGTCTTTCGTGCTGTTATCCAATGCCACTTCTTCACCGGCATTGATTTTATGAGCATTCATAACTATTCCGCTTTCCCCTGCCTGGCGGAAAACCTTCGTCAATCGGACAACGCTAAAGCACTCGGAATCAATCATATCTTTTAATACGTTTCCCGGTCCCACACTTGCCAACTGATTCACGTCTCCTACAAAGACAATTCTTGTTCCAATGCTGACTGCACGAAGCAATGCATGCATCAGAAAGGTATCTACCATGGACATTTCGTCCACAATAACCACATCCGTTTCCAATGGATTTTCTTCATTGCGTCCAAATCTCGCATCCACCTGTTCTGTTTCAGACCCACCGGAAATTTCCAGCATTCTGTGAATCGTTCTGGCATCATGACCGGTAGCTTCCGTCATTCGTTTTGCCGCACGACCGGTCGGAGCCGCCAGACTGACTTTCAATCCATCCGACTCAAACATCTGAATAATAGCATTGATTGTTGTGGTTTTTCCGGTTCCCGGTCCTCCGGTAATAATGGAAACACCATTGTTCTGTGTCTGAATCACTGCCTGTTTTTGCAGGTCATCCAAATGAACGCCTGTCAGTTTTTCAATGGTGTCCATTTTCACACCGATAATATATTCATCTTCCGGCGTTGAAATATTCAACTCCAAAAGCATTCTGGCAATATTCAGTTCTGTATAATAGAAAGAAGACAGGAAAACCGCTTCCTGGTTTTCAATCTCTTTCACAATTAATTTCTTTTCCAACACCAGTTCCGTGAAACAATTGTCCAGCAAATCCATATTGTAGGTTCCGTCCGGATTCATATATTGATCCCGCAATCCCAACAAATTCACTGTTTGCTCCACCAACTGCCCTTTCGGAAGATATGTATGTCCTAAAGAAGATGCATCCGTCAAGGCATAACACATTCCGCTCTTAATTCGGATTGTTGCATCTACAGCCACCCCCGCATGTCTGGCAATCTCATCAGCTGTTTTGAAGCCAATCCCCGTTACGTCATCCGCCAGCTGATAGGGATTTTTCTGAATAATCTCGTAGATTTTTCCACCATACAAACTAAAAAGCCTTGCGCTCAACGCCGGTGTAATATTGTACCCCTGAAGAAACATCATGGCGTCTCTCATATCTTTCTTTTCTTCAATCTGTTGACAAATATCCATGGCTTTATGAATCGTAATTCCTCGAATGTCTGCCAGCAGTTCCGGTTCTTCTTCGATCACACGGATGGTATCTTCCCCAAACTTGTCCACAATTCTGTCCGCCATCACTGCACCGATTCCTTTAATTGCTCCGGAACCCAAATATCTTCGAATGGAGTGTTCGTCCGTAGCCGGCACAATCCGATAGCCGGTAACTTTAATTTGTTCACCGTAAATATCATGAAAAGTTTCTTCGCCTTCAATTTCCATGTATTCGCCCGGTCCCACATATCCAAAGACACCCGTACAGGTAATATTCTTTTTGCCGCACAGCAATGTCAAAACCGTGAAGCCGTTATCTTCATTTCTAAATGTAATATTTTCAACATATCCGCTTATGGTTTTCATATTACTTTCCTACTTCTCATTCCTAAATCAACAGGTTCCTTAAAAGAATAAGAAAGCCATCCCTTCGGACGACTATCTTATCTGAATTTATTCTTTATTCTGTTCATCAATTACATCAATATACTGACCCGTTCCAATCGCCACTGCAGTCATCGGGTCTTCCGCAGTCATAACATTGATTCCTGTCTTGGACTCAATCAATTCATCCAATCCTCTTAAAAGGCATCCGCCACCGGTAAGAACAATTCCTCTTACCGCAATATCCGCAGCCAATTCCGGTGGAGTTTTTTCCAAAACTCTGTGAACTGCTTCAACAATGCTGTTTGTAGCATCTCTTAATGCTTCTTCTGTTTCATCCGAAGTTACTTCAACCGTTTTCGGAAGTCCTGTAACGAGATTTCGTCCTCGCACTTCCATCTTTTCTGTTTCAGTCTTTTTGAAACAGGTTCCGATTCCGATTTTAATTTCTTCTGCGGTTCTTTCTCCAATTAACAGATTATGTTTCTTTCTCATATGACGAATAATCGCTTCGTCAAAGTCATCGCCGGCCACCTTTACAGAAGTACTTACAACAGTTCCTCCCAAAGAGATTACCGCAATATCCGTTGTACCACCACCGATATCAACAATCATATTTCCGCAAGGCTTCTGGATTTCAATGCCGGAACCGATTGCTGCTGCCAAAGGTTCCTCTACTGTAAATACCTGTCTTGCTCCTGCCTGATATGCAGCATCCTCAACGGCTTTCTTTTCAACTTCTGTCGCCTCACTTGGGATGCAGATACAAATTCTTGGTTTTTTATAGGTACGTTTTCCAATAGACTTCTGAATAAAATAACGAATCATCTGTTCTGTAATCGAATAGTTGGAAATAACGCCCTGCTTCATCGGACGAACTGCCAGAATATTTCCCGGTGTTCTTCCAATCATCAAACGTGCTTCTTCACCAACGGCCTTGATTTTTTCAGTATCCCGGTCAACTGCCACAACTGCCGGTTCCTTTAAAACCACACCTTTTCCTTTTATATAAACTAAAATACTAGCTGTTCCTAAATCTATACCAATGTCTGTATTAAACATACACAAAACTCCTTTACGCGTAACCGCTTATCTAATTTCGTATGTTATTATCATATCCATACCATTATAAAGTATAACAATTTTTTGCAAATCTGTACATTATTAATTATGAAAAAAGGAAGAAAACACATTTTTTGATTGAATTTGACACAATTAATAATTTTTTAACAATTTGTTCATATTCGTTTCACTTTTCTATCTTATTCTTTAATAGTACCATCACATTTGGTACAACATAGTTGAATACGTCATACCCTATTGGCGTATTTTAAGTTTTTCATACTCAACCTAGAGGGTGAAATTCCCTCTAGGTCCCCCGTAAACAATGCCTTGCTATTTTGTAGCAAGGCTTTTCTTTTTCTTTGTGGCCATTCCACCCCGAATGTGCCGCTCTTCTTTATTCTTATCGAGGACTTTCCGAACAGCTGCAGCAAGTCTCCGGTCCACTTCCCATATCCGTTCCGATACATCTTTATGTACCGTACTCTTGCTGGTTCCTCTGTGCTGTGCACAATCCCTCACCGTGGAACGATGCTCCACAATATATCCCGCATTCTCAAGAACTCTTTTTTCAATATAATCTTTCAAGCATAATCCATATTCAGTTTCGTTAATATATTGTATGCAAAATGCTTTCTTTCTATCACTTGAATTAATTTCGTTTGTAAATCTCCAGTCGGTCGCCATATCCTTTTTTCAAAATATCAAGGCACAGTTCCCGATAGACTTTCAGATTTTCCAGTTTGAAATTCTTCTGCATAATTCCGGACTGCATTCGTTCCCGTTCAAAGAGTTTCCCTTTACGAAAGTCCAGACGCATCAATGCCGTTTCTCTGTCAACAAAATAAATCTTCTCCGCTTCTTCCAGAAAACGATCCGGAATGGTTGTACGAATTCCAATTCCCGTAATTTCCTTGAACTTCGGGTTCAGGCTTGCAAACCGTTTCAGATTGGCAGATGCATATACGTCAATTCCATGTTCCAGCAAAACATCTACATCTTCATAGACGAAACTCTTTCGGTCTTTGTTCATCCCCGGCATCCCCAGTTCATCCATAACTACCACATCCGGTTCCAGTTTAAGCAGCTTCTTTAAGGAGTATCGTCTGCGGAACAATCGTTTCACTCCATGATCCTTCATGGTCTGATTCATATCCCGGTGTTCTGAATTGAGGAAACCGATAACAACCGTTCTTCCGTCAGCCTGTTCCACAGCCTTTTGAACCATCAGATAACTCTTTCCGGCTCCCGGTGCATAGCTTGTAAAAATATACAGTTTTCCTCTCTTTCTCTCCATAACCCATTCTCCAAATTTATTGATACTGATTTCTTATCCGTTCCAATTCTTCTTTAAACTGATCAACTACAGAAACCGGTTCCAGAATTTTCACATCGGAACCCATGCCAATGAGCCAGCCAAAAAACATATTGCTGACGCTGACCTTCACATTGACCACAAAGGTATCCTCACCGCTTGGAATAATCATGACATCTTTTCCGAAGCGGTCCATCACTACACCGATTAAGCGATTCTTAAATTCCAATTTCACCACTTCCTCACTGCCGGCAAACATACTGAAGACCTTTTTGGCATAAACCGCCATATCAAACTTTTCAAATTTATCCTTGCCGTCTCGAGGAACATCCATAGAGCGAATCTTCCTCATCTTATCCACACGGTAGTGCTTAATCAATCCGCTTTCCGCATCAAAAGCTACCATGTAATAGTTCTCATCATCCCACATCAATCCCCATGGACTGATATTGGTCTTGTTTCCATTACGGCGCAATTCCATTTCTTTTTTCAGATTCCACTCATAATAGTCAAAAGAAATCTGACTGTTGGTATTAATTGCCTGATTGATTTCGTCAATATTGTAATAAACGCTTTCATAATTGGTCTTAATCCGGTTTGCAACATAGACCTGTCGTTGCAATGCTGTTGCCTGATACTTGCTGGACAACGCCTCAATCTTTTTAATTAGTTCATTGGATTTTTTCTCTGTAATAAACTTTGACGCCTGAACCGCATCCACCAACAGTTTTAATTCCGGCAATTCGAAATCGCGACTCAATAGGCAGTAGGTAACATTTCCCTTTTCCTTGTTCTTTACAATCTCATAACCATTATCATTCAACAGTGCAATATCTGAATAGATGGATTTTCTTTCCGCGCGGATTTCCCTCTTTTCCAATTGACTGATAATATCGCTCATTGTAATCCCATGTTCTTCATCTGTATATTCCTTCAGGATTTCCAACAGTGCAATCAATTTCATTTTTTGCTTCTCAGATTTTGCCATTTGCCTCTCCTTTTCTAATATGTTCTTAACGTATCGGTTTCTTCTTCTCCGGTATTTTCAATGGAACGAACTTCCACAAAGTAGCTGTAGTTGTCGTTCACTTTCACTTCCACACGATCTCCGACTTTATGTCCCATCAATGCTTTTCCAATTGGGGACTCATTGCTGATGCGACCCGCAATAGTATCTCCTCGCATTGTGCTGACAATTTTAAAGGTTTCTTCCGCATCATCTTCTTCAAAATAAACAACAACGGTTTTGTTCAGTCCCACTTCATCTTCGGCGGAATTATCTTCCAAAATGGTGGCATTCTTCAGAAGTCTTTCCAAGTATCGAATTCGTCCGTCGTTCTGATTCTTCTCTTTTTTTGCCGCCTTGTATTCAAAGTTCTCGCTCAAATCTCCCTGGGCTCTTGCTGCCTTTACATCCTCTAAAATTCTCGGGCGAAGCACCAACTTTCGATGCTCTATTTCTTCCTTAATCTTTTCAATATCACTTTCTGTTAATCTCATTTTTTACCTCTTCACAATCAAATATTGAAAAATCCAGCACGAAAACTGCACTGGATTTTTTCTTTATCTTTCTGAAATATCTTTATAATCATTGTAACTGCAAGCACTGATATATGCCGGACGCATAATTTTTTCCGCATTGATAATTTCTTCCAAGCGGTGTGCGCTCCATCCTACAATTCTTGCAATCGCAAACATTGGCGTGTATAACTCTTCCGGAATATCCAGCATACTGTAAACCAATCCGCTGTAGAAATCTACATTGGCGCTAACACCTTTGTAAATATGTCGTTCTTCACTAATCACTTCCGGCGCCAGACGTTCAATCATGGAATACAATGCAAAGTCTTTTTCTCTTCCTTTTTCCACTGCCAGTTCTTCCACAAATTCCTTGAAAATTTCCGCACGAGGATCTGAAATCGAGTACACGGCATGTCCCATTCCATAAATCAATCCTCTCTTGTCAAATGCCTGCTTATTTAAAATCTTTCTGAGATACTCTTTCACTTCTGCTTCATCAGTAAGGTCTTTCACATTCTTCTTGATGTCTTTAAACATCTTTACAACCATAATATTTGCCCCACCGTGACGTGGTCCCTTCAACGAAGAAAGGGCTGCTGCGATTGTGGAATATGTATCCGACCCTGAAGACGTAACAACGCGTGTTGTAAAGGTAGAGTTATTTCCACCACCATGTTCCATATGAAGAACAAACGCGATATCCAACACCTTTGCTTCTAGCTCTGTATAATTTTTATCCGGTCGAAGAATTCTCAGGAAATTCTCACTGACAGAAAGTCCCGGCTTGGGTTTATGAATGTAAAAGCTATTGCCCTTAATATAATGATTGCACGCGTGATAACCGTACACGGCAAGCAACGGGAATAATGCAATCAATTCAATGGATTGTCTGATTACATTTTCAATGGATGTATCACTTACCTCTTTATCGTAAGAAGCCAAGGTAAGAACGCTTCTTGTCAGGGAGTTCATAATATCTGTACTCGGTGCTTTCATAATAACATCTCTGACAAAGTTCTTTGGCAGTCTTCTGCAGGTTGAAAGAATCTGAATAAATTCATCCAGTTCCTCTTTCTTCGGCAAATCACCAAACATAAGTAGGTACGCTGTTTCCTCAAAACCAAACCGGCTACTGTTCTTAAATCCGGCAACCAAATCTTCAATTTTGTATCCACGATAGTACAACTCTCCTTTGCAAGGAACAGATTCTCCATCCACCATCTTTGAGGACTCAATTCTTGAGATATTCGTCACACCGGTAAGAACCCCCTTACCGTTTAAATCTCTCAATCCTCTTTTTACGCCATATTTTGAAAAGAGTTCTTTCTCAACCGTACCGTTTTCTTCGCATTTGTTTGAATAGCCCTTGATGCAATTCATTACTTCATTTTTTGTAACCGTCATCTAGTACCCCTCTTACATCTTCTAATAAACAAAATTAATTGCACTCGGAACAACTTTGAATTCAATCACGTCCTGTCCCTTTTCTTCCTCTCCGTCCAAAGACCAATCAATTCCGCCACACTTGCTAATCTTAGCCCATTTCACACTCTTCAACTGGATTTTTCCTGTGAAGTCCTGATTAAACAACTTGTTTGCAAGTTTCATAAATTCCAATGGATTTTTCGGGAAATCAATTAAAATCATCTCAAAAATTCCATCATTAAATTTCACTAAATCTTTATTTATCTTCATAATGCCACCCACTTTAGTCGCATTATTAATCGCCACAAAGACGTACTCGCCTTCCAACGTTTCATTTTCCAATTCGATTTTCAGATGTAATGGCTTCAATCGAAAGATTTCTTTTGCTCCGGCAAAAACATATGCCGCATGTCCTAACTTATTCTTTAGCTTTTGTGGTGTCGAATAAGATGTTTTCACAAACGCTCCAGCCGAAGCAGTATAAACAAAATAACGACCATTAAAACATCCCATATCCAACAAACGAGCTTTTTTCGATACAATATTTTTCGCTTGTTCCACCGGTTTACTGCAAAGTCCTAAACTATTTGCAAAATCGTTGGTGGATCCTGCCGGGATATACCCAAGTGGTGTGGTAACATTGCTGGCGAGCATTCCTTCAATTACCTCATTTAAAGTTCCGTCTCCACCCATGCAAACAATCAAATCCACACGGTTTCCGTACTTTGCCACAATTCTGGTGCCGTCCGCTCTTTTCTTTGTAAACTTTGTTCCAACCTGATATCCGGCTTCTTCAAAGATTTCAATCACTTCATCAATATAGTTTTTTCTTTTCTTTTGTCCCGCTTTCGGATTTATGACAAAGAGCAGTTTTTTCATCATATCCCTCACCTTCGCTTCATTAAATCTTTCATCTACTTACTCACAAAAAAAGTTCCCACCTGATGACCATCTAAAGCCTTATATATATTTTCCGGATTTTCTCCATGCATAATAATTGTAGGAATACCAGCTTTGGTTGCATTTTCTGCGGCCTGAATCTTTGTAGCCATACCGCCGGTTCCCAATGTGGAACCACGTCCACCGGCAATTTCGTATAGTTCGTCTGTAATTTCTTCAACTACAGGAATAATCCTAGCAAATTCATTTTCCTTTGGATTACTATCATATAGTCCGTCTATATCTGTCAAAATAATTAATGCATCTGCATGAATTAGTTTTGCAACAATTGCAGAAAGATTATCATTATCCCCATATACAATTTCATCAATTGCGATAGAGTCGTTTTCGTTAATAACCGGAATCGCTCCAAATTCAAAATTTTTCTCGAAGGCGTTGATAATGTTCTTTCTGCATTCTTCATTATCAACATCTCTCTTTGTTAACAGGAACTGACCTACTACGTGGCCAAATTCACCAAATAATTTATCATACATAAACATCAGCTCGCACTGTCCAACAGTAGCTGCTGCCTGTTTTCCTGCTGTATCCGTAGGTTTTTCAGACAATCCAAGTTTGCCGACACCAACACCAATCGCACCGGATGTTACCAATGCTACTTCAATTCCTGAATTCACAATATCAGAAATCACTGTTACCAGTTTTTTCATCTGTCGGATGTTTGCCTTTCCTGTAGGATAAGCCAATGTGGATGTTCCTACTTTGATTACTATTCTTTTTACGTCTTTTAAAACCGCCATTTTCTTCTCTTCCTTTTCATCTGTCGTTCTTTATATCATAATGCAAATTGACTTTTTTTTCAATAAAACCGCCCTATTTCTTTCCAGTTTTCCCTTTATTTTTCGGGTTTTAAAGGATCTTGGAACCCTTCTCCGAAAACCTGTTCCGCTTTCATCACAATCACAAAAGCCTTCGGGTCTATTTGTTTCATTAACTGTTTCACTTTCGCAAAATGTATTTTTCTTACGACACAAAAAATCATTTCAGTCCTCTTCCCAAAATAAGCCCCTTTTGCATCCAGGATTGTTACACCTGCATTTTCTTTTTCAAGTAATTCTTTAACAAGCTCTTCCGACTTCTTACTAATGATATAAAACAACACCGATTCATCCGAACCATACAGTGTTTTGTTTAGCAATACAGAGGACACATAAATCGCGATGCCGGAAAACAGAGCAATTTCGATTCTCCGAAAAGCAATCACAGATAAAATTAGCACAAGACCATCAACGAGCAAAAAGATCTGACCCGACTTTACATCCGGTCGATATTGTCTGATTATTTTCACCAATATATCCGAGCCACCTGTCGTTGTTTCCATTCGAAACATTATCCCCATAGCACTCCCCATAATCGCTCCCCCCATTACTGCATTCAACATCAAATTCTCGGATATCTTCGGATTGTTCATAATTATCGGAATCCAGTCAATCAACACTGAAGACAATATTATGGAATATATTGTCGATATCAGAAACCGAAATCCAAACTCCCACTTTCCAACTACCAATATTGGGATGTTCAACAATAAAATCCAGGTCCCCAAAGAGATTTTAAAAGGAACCAAGCTCTTTAAAATCATAGACAATCCGGACACTCCTCCTGGTGCCAGCCTGTTTGGATTTAAAAATATACCAACTCCAACTGCATATAGAACCGCTGCGACAGTAACAACACTATATTTTTTCATTAAATCATATTTATTCATGTATTTAGTATGTACATCTCGACAAAAAAAATCCCCGAGTGTTTCCACCCGGGGATTATAGTTCATATCTTAGTAAAGACCTGTCCAACCAGCTTCTTCATTTGCAGTAACTCCATTGAAGTTATCAAGAATACCGCTTGTTGTAATTACATCTTTTGCGTCAAACTCTACTACTTCAGCCTTTGGGCTTGTGTATAATTCTTTCATTCTTTAAACCTCC
>JAEEGL017135915.1_pt1 | contig 32687 bp, 33 predicted proteins | sample 9134231 | NCBI WGS metagenome assembly JAEEGL01 (sample SAMN16246548, study PRJNA631951) | gut metagenome | biome: gut microbiome; feature: rumen; material: fiber-attached | host: Bos | place: Iran: Karaj | collected 2018-10
ATTTTTTCATTAAGCGATCATATTCGGCTGTGGAACCATCACAAACAACTACATTGTCTGGTTCACACATTTTAACACATTCTTCTACCCATGCTTTAATTCCAGCATGTTTAATGTCATTAACTGTCATATAGTTTCTCCTGTATTTTAAGGAATAAAAAAATTACCCCTATTTTTTCCATCATACAATTTAGCGTATTTTGAAAGAGTATTCAAGCGAAGGCTTCTACTATTTGGTATCTGATAGCTTATACTGCCTTCGCTCGCAGTTTTATAAAATATAAAACTGCGCATTTTTTAGATGAGGAAATAGTTAGAATAGACCACAAGCACTACATATAGCAATTGTTGTTGTAGCAAGAGAGAGGATTATAGATACAACACCACTCCAAAGATTAAATCTATACAAACCAGAGTTGAACTCTGCTGTAATTGTTGTTTCTGGAGTAATAACACTTGTTTTGCTGAGGCTGTTTCCTTCAACATCTACTATTTTTACTGTATCCTTTTTGTTCTTTTCTTTGATAAAGCCACCGGCAAGACCAATATAATAGTCGTAAGTTCTGTCCGGAATATAAGGATAACGACCAGGCGCATAAACAGCACCGGCAACGCTTACAAAGTACTGCTTAAAAGGAACTCTAAGAATATCATCAGGCTCAACGGTAAGCTCAGAATAATATGTCTTATCGTAAAGCATTTTATCAATATCTACAGGAATAATCTGGTCACCGCGAATTACAAAAGCGTTCTTAGTATCGCTGGCGGCAGAAGTAAACCAGGCAGCATGGTCGCGAACGAGGAAGGCATAATTTGTTTTGTTTTCAAACTGAACAGGTCTACGGTCTGCAGCTTCAAGAGCAGTTCCTTCCTTTGCCGCAATTGCACCCTCTACAAACATTACAGGCTTTAAGGAATAGAACGAACCTATAGAAATTGCATCATAATTTTTAAGCTCATAATCTTCATCAACAGCCTGCTGATTCAAATAAATTTTTTCTCCGGCATCGTCCTTTCCATTCAAAACTCGAAGCAACTCAATTCGCGAGGTATCTGCCATTTCTGTAAGTCCATGACCATAATACGAAATAAGCTCTTTAATGTTTTCACCCGGCAGAAGCTGGTAGGTTCCTGGACGTTCTACAGCACCAGAAATTGAAACCTTACGGTCAATTCGTTGAACTGTAATAGTCTCCCCTGCCCTTATATAAGGATCCTGTTCTAAATCTCCATCTCTGCTTGCCTTAAATAAATCGTAATAAGTAATAATACCGTCTACAGAGGTTACCATTACGTTTCTTGTAGAAGAATAAGCGGTAAGATTTCCTTCAAGCACAGTAGAAAGTCGGCGCAAAGGCCAGGCAGATTCTTCTCTAACAGTATTTACCTCGCCATCTATAAGAACATTTACAAAATGCTGCTGGAAAGGAACAACAAGCTTATCATTTTTTTGTACAAGGTAACTGCTCATGTAAAGCTCGTCATCAATCATTTCTTCAAGATTCATGGCAATTTTTCTGCCATCGCGTTCTACATAAGAATTAACTAAATCTGAATAGCTGTTAAAAATACCCTTGTAGCGGCGAATAAACGTAGCATAATTCTCGCCTTCATAAAACTTTACCGCCCTGCGGCGCATTATGTCCTTTGCAGCCATATCTTCATCGGCAATCTGGTTTGCTGTAGCATCGTCAGAAAGATTGATAATTCCTTCTACTATAATAGAAGGTAAAAGAGAAGCTTTGCCCGCAACGTATACGGAGTCTCCATTAAGCATTTCGTAATTAGAATCTAAGGCTGCTTTATTGAGGTAGATTTTTTCTCCACCGGCATCCATATTGTCGCGGTTACGAACAAGCTCCATTCGGCTTGTATCGGCAAGCTCTGTAAGGCCTCCACCGTAATATTCTATAAGCTCTTTTATATGCTCGCCCTTCATAAGCTCGTACGTTCCCGGGCGTTCAATTTCTCCTGTAACAGTAACCTTGCGGCGGATTTTGTTTAAGGTAATAACATCGCCTGGTCTTACATAAGGATCCTGGCTTAAATCTCCAAAGCGGGTTGCCTTAAAAAGGTCGTAGGTATTTTTTCTGCCGTTTTTAGAGGTTACAACAATATCTCTAACAGAAGTATAGCTTGTAGCAGTACCGCTTATTACAGAAGAAAGCCTTGTTAAAGCCCATGCCTGTTTTTCTACGGCTGTCCTTACTTCTCCCTTTACAACTACCTTAAAGCTTGCGGGGTTAAGAAGTACAAACTGAACGCCACTCATAGGGTAGTTTTTCTGAACAATTTCTTCTACCTGCTGCTTAAGAGTTATAAACGACTTTCCGCTTGCATCAAGCACTGCAAGGTTAGAAACACGGATTCTATATGTTGGGTCTACAGGAATTGTATAGGAAACAGGAATGCCGTTTGCAGAATATGTAAGACTATAAATATCTCCGGCAGTTACCATATAATCTGTATTAGACATTGCCATTTGAACAGAACTTGAAAACTCAGAAGCACCAAGTGCGTTTTCGGCAGATAAATCCTGCGCAAAAATAGTTAAAGCAAAAACTGCCGAAGCTAGAACGGCAGTAAAAAGAGCAGTTATTTTTTTCATTCTTTTTTTCCTTTGAACTTAGAAATTACTTCCGGATCTTTTTTCATATTAGATATTGCATTTAATAAAAACGCTAAAAATACAGAAAAGAAAGCACCTACAAATGTAATAATAATACAAAGTTTTGCACGGCTTGGTCCCGACTTCTGGTCAGGCACCTCCGCATACTCCAGAATCTGGAACACAGGCTGTTCGCTCGACATTGTTACTTTTAACAGCTCGTATTGAGACTTTAAGTTTTTGTAGATTTCTTCCTGAACAGTAAGCTCCATTTTTACCATTGTAGTATCAGTCATAATAGAAGGAGCAGAGTTTGGAGAATGAATATTTGAAACAGAAAGCTCAATATCTCGAATCTGTTTTTGTAAATCAAGCATCTGAGCATACGTATTTGCAATGTTTTCTTCAAGATTTTGTTTTTGAAGCTTATTTTTGTCTACACCAAGCTCAGTAAAACGCTGTTCAAGTAAGTCTACTACATAATTTACAACACTTTGTGCAAGAACTGGATCTTTGTCTTCAAAGCTAACGGTAAAGACACCAGAATCTTCATCATAACCTGACTTAAGAACCTTTTTTAATTCTTTTCGACTTTCTGCTATAGGATGTTTCTTTATCTTCCATTCTTCTATAAAATTAAATTTATTTATAACAGCATCCTGAATTGTATTTGAATTAACAAGATAACCGGCAAGTGCACTGTTAGAAGAACTGTTTGGAACATTTACACCAGCAAGACTTGCAAGACCGCCAAGACTACCAAGCATTGAAGCAGCACCCCCAGAAGAATCTTCTGTTATAAGCATCTGAGCTCTTGGAGTATATTTATTTGGCATAAAGGATTTGTCTGGGGGCAATATTATAGATAAAACAGAAATAACAACTGCAAGAACAGCTGCACAAAAAGTCATTATAATAATCAACCACTTTCGCTGCCATAAAACAGCAAATAAATCTACGAGGCTTATTTCTTCATCTTTTGTATTAGAAGCTTCTATTGCTTCAATAGCGGTATTATCTTTACTCATAACAAATATTTTAACATTAATTGAGAATAATTGCTATATTTCGTTATAAGCCAGAAAAAACCTCTATCTGCCCTGCTCAGTATAATTAGCAGAAATCCAGTTTTTGTAATCGCCAGACAGAATATGATTTACCCAGTCAGGATTATTCAGATACCACTGTACAGTAGCCTTTAAGCCCTGTTCAAAGGTCATTTTGCGTTCCCAGCCAAGCTTTGTTTTAATTTTTGTACAGTCAATTGCATAACGCTTGTCGTGACCAGGGCGATCCTTTACATAGGTAATTGTTTTACGAATTTCTTCAGCAGGCTTTTTAAGCTCTTCAGCTGCAAGGTCAATGACTTTGTTTAAAAGCTTAATGTTTGTCCATTCGTTTTCGCCGCCAATGTTATATTTTTCACCTGTAATACCATTCTTAACAATCAGCCAGACTGCTCGGTTGTGGTCTTCTACATAAATCCAGTCGCGGATATTATCGCCTTTGCCGTAAACAGGAAGGTTCTTTCCATCGCGGATATTAGAAATCATTAATGGTAAAAGCTTTTCAGGGAACTGGTATGGTCCATAGTTGTTTGTACAGTTAGAAAGAGTGATTGGTAAACCATAAGTATGGAAATAAGCCATTACAACATGGTCTGAGCTTGCCTTACTTGAAGAATATGGAGAACGTGGGTCATAAGGAGTGTCCTCGCGGAAATAACCTGTTTCTCCAAGGGAACCGTAAACTTCGTCGGTAGAGATGTGATGGAATAAAACATCATCACGAATAGAACCGTCTTCTTTTTTCCAATAATTGCGGGCTACATCAAGAAGAGTAAAGGTTCCCATTACGTTTGTTTTCATAAAGGCTTCGGGACCAAGAATTGAACGGTCTACGTGACTTTCTGCCGCAAAGTGAATTACTGTATCAATATCATACTGCTTAAAAATGCGTTCAATTTGAGGACGGTCACAGATATCTACCTTTTCAAAAAAGTAACGTTTACCACCAAGCTTTTGTTCAACATCAGCAAGACTTTCAAGGTTTCCGGCATAAGTAAGACAGTCAACGTTTACAACAGTTCCGTCAAAATCAGCATCGCCAAAAAGGTCAGAAGAAGACATATTAAAAAGGTAGTGAATAAAGTTTGAGCCAATAAAGCCTGCTCCACCAGTAATAAGTATATTTTTTGGTTTTCTCATTTTAATCTCCAATCCATTCTCCGTTTATATCAAAATATTTTTTATTAAAGTCAAAAGCAGGATGTTTTCCATCCTTTTCACTCAAAAGAGGATTTACCTCTGGCGCAACAGCCTTCCAGTCTATACCAATTGCAGGGTCATTCCACATTACACCGCCCTCGCCCTTCGGGTCATAAAAATCGGTGCATTTATATGTAAAAATTGCCTCTTCAGAAAGAACATAGAAACCATGTGCAAAGCCTTCTGGAATATAGAACATATTGGTCTTTTCAGAATCAAGAATTACACCGTAATACTTTCCAAAGGTTGGGGAACCACAGCGTAAATCTACTGCAACATCATAAACCTTTCCTTCCAGAGCTCGAACAAGCTTTCCCTGCGGGTGCTGGGTCTGGAAATGAAGTCCTCGGAGAACGCCCTTGCTGGATTTAGACTGATTATCCTGAACAAATTTCATTGTAAGACCAGCGGTAAAAAAATCGCGCTCACTGTAGGTTTCCATAAAATAACCGCGGGAGTCGCCGAATATTTTTGGTTTGATTTCGTAAAGTCCTTTTATTTCTGTACCATCTTTTAGTTTGCAAGTTGTAAAATCGAATGCCATATTATTTTCCTATACTAATTATTTGCAATATATTCCAAATAGCGTCCATAGTCGGTTTTGTAGCCTTTGGCAAGCTCAAGCAACTGAACTTTTGTAATCCATTTATTGCGGAAAGCAATTTCTTCTATACAGCTAACATACATTCCCTGCCGCTTTTGAATTGTAGCAATAAAGTTACTTGCTTCAAGTAAACCGTCGTAGGTACCGGTGTCAAGCCAAGCCATACCACGACCAAGCTTTTCAACCTTAAGCTGTTTACGGTTAAGATATTCATTGTTTACAGAAGTAATTTCTATTTCACCTCTTGCACTTGGTTTTACATCTGCCGCAATGCTAACAACATCGTTTGTATAAAAATATAAGCCTGGAACAGCATAATTAGATTTTGGTTGCTGTGGTTTTTCTTCTATACCAAGCGCATTACCGTCCTTGTCAAACTCAACAACACCATACGAGGTAGGATCTGCAACAAGATAACCAAAAACAACAGACTTTTTTTCATCTTCTACAGTTTTTCTAGCATGCTTTAAGGTCGAAGTGAAGCTCTGTCCATAAAAAATGTTGTCGCCAAGAACAAGAGCAACATCATCCTTACCTATAAAATCTTTACCAACAATAAAGGCATCTGCAAGACCACGAGGTTTATCCTGAACCTTATATTCAAAATGCATTCCAAGCCAGGTGCCATCACCAAAAAGCTCTTTAAAAACAGGTAAATCACGAGGAGTAGAAATAATAAGAACCTCGTTAATTCCAGCAAGCATAAGTACACTTAAGGGATAATAAATCATTGGCTTATCATATAATGGTAAAATCTGCTTTGAAACAGCCTTAGTAATTGGATAAAGGCGGGTACCGCTACCGCCAGCAAGTATAATTCCTTTCATAATAGGCTCCTGAATAAACTATTATTATAGTTTTTATATTATATTATATGATGAGATATTTGAAAAGGTACATTTTTTAGAGTTCTTATTTTATTCTATCTTTATCAAACAAATCTGATTTCAAGAAAACACTTAAACTATCTTTCCAGAATGGCAAAGTAATATCCAACATATTTTGTATTTTATCTTTATTTAATACTGAATACGCCGGACGTTTAGCAGGAGTTGGATATTCATCGGTTGTACATTGATTAACAACACAGTCTTTTTTTGAAACTAATCCTAACGCAACACCTTGTTTCTTTATTTCATTTGTAAAATCCCACCAGGTTATTTCTCCAATATCGGTGCAATGGTAGGTTCCGTAAGGAACAGTTTCTTTTTTTATGATCTTTATAATTACATCAGCTAAATCGCCGGCAAAGGTGGGGCTACCCTTTTGATCATTAACAACTTTTACGGAATCGTGAGTATTCATTGCTTTTATCATAGTATATACAAAGTTTTTTCCAGCCCAACCATACAACCATGCTGTACGTATAATGTAATATTCACTAAGATTCTGTCTAACAGCAGATTCCCCAGCAGCCTTTGTTTTTCCATAAACACCTATTGGAGAAATTGGCATTTCTTCTGTATAAGGATTTTTTCCAGTTCCATCAAAAACATAATCTGTAGAAATATGAATCATTTTTGCATGAATTTGATTAGCCAGATTCGCAATATTTCTAGGACCATCTTCATTCAGTTTTTTTGCAAAATCAACATCACTTTCAGCTTTGTCAACAGCAGTATAAGCAGAACAATTGATGATATATGCAATATGTTTACCTTTAGTGAAATCAGCCAGAGCCTGTGGATTTGTGATATCTACATCTATGTCTGTTCCAACAAAATCTAATTTTTGCTCTGTTAACTGCCTTGAAATTTCTGTTCCGAGCATACCTTTACAACCAATTAACCAAATCATATGTTTACTCCATTTATATTTAATAAAGCTACTTTCTTTTTTTTATAATTTCTGCAACCTTTTTTACGTCCTGAATCTTGCCTTTTGCGGCAACAAGCAGGGCATCCTCGCTGTCTACAATCACAACATTATCAAGTCCGATTGTTGCAATTGTACGTTTTCCACCGCGGATATAGCTTGAGGTTGTATCAAGAGAAATAATATCGTCGCCCTTTATTACATTAAGGTTTTCATCCTTCTGACTGATGTCGTAAAGCGCACTCCAGGAGCCTACATCATCCCAGCCTGCATTAAGCTTTACAACGCGGCCCTTTGTTGTTTTTTCCATAACCGCATAGTCTATTGAGTCACCTTTTATTTTACCGAACGCTTCTTTGTCAAGACGGATAAAGTCTGTTTCTACCGCAGCTTTTTCAAACGCTTCTATAGAGAGAGCTGCCATTTCCGGACTGTGAACCTTGAGCTCTTCAAGGAAGGTTTCTGCCTTAAATACAAACATACCGCTGTTCCAGGCATATTCACCGCTTGCAAGATATTCCTGTGCTTTTTCAAGACAAGGTTTTTCTACAAAGCGTTCAAGAGTCCAGGCTCCGTCTGTTTCTTTTCCGGCAGCCTTTACATAACCATAACCGGTTGAAGGGAATGTCGGAACAATTCCAAATGTTACTAAATATCCTTTTTCTGCATTAACGGCAGCAACCTGTACTGCCTTCTGGAATGCTTCTACATCTGCAATAACATGATCGCTAGGGAGTACAACAACTACGGCATCCTTATCCTGCTTCATAGCGGCACAACAAGCAGCGGCAATTGCAGGAGCTGTATTCTTTGCCATAGGCTCAAGAAGAATTACGGGCTTAGTTTCGCTTATTTCACCTATCTGCTGAGCAACCATAAAGCGGTGCCCTTCTCCACAGGAAACAATCGGACTTCCAAGCTTAAGTCCTTTTAAACGCAAAAGAGTTTCCTGAATCATTGTACGCTCACTTACAAGCGGCAAAAACTGCTTTGGATGGTCACCCCAGCTCAACGGCCATAATCGGGTACCTGCTCCACCAGAAAGAATAATTGGAATCAAAGTCATATAATTTAAAAAAAACCTAAATTCTTAAAATAAAAAAAGAGCATCGTAATTCGATGCCCTTTTATAATACGAAATAAACTATTTTCTTACAACACCATGCAAGAAATCATCATAACTGATTTCTACACCTTCCCGAACATCAACTTTTGATTTCCATCCTAAAGCATTTAATCTAGTTACATCACAAAGCTTTCTTGGAGTACCATTAGGTTTTGATGGATCCCATTCCATCTTACACTTACGTCCATCTTTACGAACATCAGAATAAACTACATCTTCAACAGTTTCTGCAAGTTCCTTAATAGTACATTCTTTACCAGTTCCAACATTCACAAAATCTCCAGTTGGAGTTCGTAAATCTGATGCATCTTTATTTTCCATAAGATATACAACCGCATCTGCTAAATCTCCGGCATAAAGGAACTCCCGTAATGGAGAGCCATCTCCCCAAAGATGCACTACATCTTCACCACTTGCTTTTGCTTCATGAAACTTACGAATCATAGCGGGGAAAACGTGACTTCCCTGAAGTTCATAATTATCTCCAAGCCCATAAAGGTTAGTTGGCATTACACTTAGGAAGTTTGTACCGAACTGTTTGTTATAAGCAGTACACAATTTAATTACACTTATTTTAGCAAGTGCATAAGCATCATTTGTTGGTTCAAGAGATCCAGTAAGAAGAGATTCTTCTTTAATCGGTTGTTCAGCCATTTTTGGATAAATACAGGTTGAGCCAAGATTCATCAATTTCTTTACACCATTAACACGAGCAGCTTCGACTACATTAAATCCTATTACCATATTCTGATAAATAAAATCTGCTGGATAAGTAGAATTAGCACCAATGCCACCAACATGAGCTGCTGCAAGAAAAACATACTCAGGTTTTTCTTTTGCAAAGAACTCATTTACTGCAGCCTGATTCAAAAGATCAAGTTCCTTATGAGTTCTTGTAATAATGTTTGTATAACCTTTTTCTTCAAGACATCTTTTTATAGCCCCACCAACAAGTCCACGATGTCCTGCTACATAAATCTTTGCATTCTTTTCCATAATTATCTCTGGTGTAAAGTCTTTTCTGCCTTTACATACTCCATATCATGTTTCATCATTATCTTAACAAGTTCAGGGAAAGTAGTTTTTGTTGGATTCCACCCAAGAACTGATTTTGCTTTTGTAGGATCTCCAAGGAGAGTTTCAACTTCAGCAGGACGGAAGTATTTAGGATCTACTTCTATAAGAACTTCGCCAGTTGCCTTATTATATCCTTTTTCATTTACACCTTCTCCCTTGAATTCTATTTCAATACCAGCTTCTCTGAAAGCATACTGACAGAATTCACGAACAGAATGCTGTTCACCAGTTGCAACAACAAAATCATCCGGCTTATCCTGCTGTAAAATAAGCCACATACATTCTACATAATCACGGGCATATCCCCAGTCACGGAGTGCATTAAGATTTCCTAGATAAAGTTTTTTCTGAAGCCCCTGTGATATACGAGAAGCTGCAAGAGTAATCTTTCGAGTTACAAAAGTTTCTCCACGTCGTTCTGATTCATGATTAAAAAGAATTCCGTTAGAACAGAACATACCATAGGATTCACGATAGTTTTTCATAATCCAGAAACCATACATCTTTGCAACTGCATATGGCGAACGTGGATAGAAAGGTGTTGTTTCTTTCTGAGGGATTTCCTGAACAAGACCAAATAACTCTGAAGTAGAAGCCTGATAAATACGACAAGTTTTTTCCATCCCCAAGAAATGGACTGCTTCAAGGATACGAAGAACACCTGTAGCATCGCAATCTGCTGTATATTCAGGGACTTCAAAAGAAACCTGAACATGACTTTGTGCTCCAAGATTATAAATTTCTGTTGGTTTTATTTCTCGAATTAAACGAATAAGACTTTCTGAATCAGTAAGATCACCATAATGAAGATATATCTTTCTATTTTTATGCATATCTTCAATAGCATCTTCTAAATAAAGATGTTCAATACGGCCTGTATTAAATGATGAAGAACGTCGAATTATTCCGTGTACTTCGTAGCCTTTCTCAAGTAAAAATTCTGCAAGGAAAGAACCATCTTGTCCTGTTATTCCTGTTATAAGGGCGATTTTGTTTGACATATTTTTTGTCTCCTAAATATATATTTATCGATTATGAATAATCATTGATTTTTTACATTCTTCCATCAAGGAACTTACCAGTTTCCTTATGGTTGAAGTTTGGAATCATCCAATTGAACAAGTCTATCAGTTCTCCACGATTCCACTCACCTTTCTTCTTCATGGCTGCAATTGTTTCAGTAAAGTGAGCAAGTTTTGATTCATCAAAATCTACAGGATTCTTGATAATTCCAAGAGATTCAAACTTATCCATAACCAGAGTTTCTTTATCTGTATAGAACTCTTCAAAATCTTTTTCACCAGTAGTATCGCTCTTAAAGAAGTAAACTGGATACTGATGTTTTGCTTTTAGTTCATTAACACAACTTCTTGCTTCATCTTCTGTAGCACACTGTATCGGTTCATAACCAAGATTTCTTAAATATTTTTCCGCAATACTGCTGAAGGTTACAAGATTCAAATCATGGTCAAGTTTTGGGAAAAATACATCTCTGTTTTCTCCAAGCAAACAACTCATTACACAAAGCTGACCAGCTTCTTTTGGAGTTACAAAATAACGACGTACATCATTTGGAGCACTAAGTGGTTGATTCTTATCCAAACGACGATTGAAACCATAAAGAAGAGAGCCATCACTGAATGCAACATTAGCAAAGCGAGCTGTACTAACCGGCATTTCTACAGAACGACGATTAAGGAAGAACTCCATAATACGCTTTGAGGCACCCATCATGTTTACAGGATTAGCAGCTTTATCAGTAGAAACACAAAAATACTTTTTAGCCCCACATTCTTTTGCCATTAGCATAGTACTGTCTGTGTTGAAAATATTTGTATCAATCATACGCATAAGCGTATATGGATCTTTTTCAGAACGAACATGTTTTAGGGCAGATGTATTGAAAACATAATCATACCCACCAATTCGTTTTTTCTGCTCGTTTATAAATGCACGAAAGATTTCGCTTCCACAGTCTAGAGCAAATGTAGCAAATTCTCCGTCACCGTAACCAACGCTAGAACGAATATCACGAACAAGTTCAACCATGTTGTTTTCGCTAATATCTACAACATGAAGTACTTTTGGATTACGAGCGAATAATTCACGGCAGATTGCAGAACCAATTGTTCCTGCTCCACCGATAACTAAGAAACGAGAGTTTTTAATTGTTTCACAGAGATAAGCCTCATTAACTGATATGTCTTTTTCAAATAACGGTGCTGTTCGACCAATGAGCGGAAGAATGTTGTCTTTCATTTATTTTTCTCCGTTTGCTAAATATACTGTTCCAATTCTGCAGGAACAGGTGGTAAGTCTTTAAAAGCAGTTCTCCATTTTTTTGAATCTGGATGAAGTACAGCTTCAACTGTCATAAAAATCAATTTAAAATATAACCAAATAGATTTATGCTGAACATACCAAACTTCAAGGGCTGCTTTATAAGGAGCAATAACATTCTGATGAAAAGATTTTTTATCTTCAAAATTTTGCAAAATTTCTTCCTCATTACGAAAAACAATTGAACCTATACCTGAAAGTCCAGGACGAGATTTCTCCAAAACTATCTTACATTCTTCTGGATAACCTTCAAAATGTTCCTTTACTGTAGGACGATACCCGATAACACTCATCTGTCCAATAAAAATATTTATTAATTGTGGAAGTTCGTTGATCTTTGTTTTTCTCAAGAACTTTCCCATAGGTAACATTCTTGGATCATTTTTACTTGTATAAAGTCCACCAGGCATATTAGGTGAATTCCTAAGCATTGTAGCAAATTTCAATAACTTAAATTCTTTTCTTCCTTTTCCAATTCTTGTCTGCCCATAAAAGATATCGTGTTCACCAGTTAGTTTAAGACCAATCATAATTGGAATCATAAATGGTAAAAGAATAATAATTGCAATTCCACTAAATAAAATATCAAAAAAACGTGTCATATTATTTCCTTAACAGTATATTATATTATATATATTATTTTATTTCAAAGTTTGAAAGAACATCTGTTGGTACAAAATCAAGTTCGGATTTAATTCTCTCATTAGAAAAAGTTAATGATTTTACAATTTTTTCTAATCGAACAGAATTAATAGGCGCTTTCTTTCCAAGCAAATCTCCAATATGAGCTAAACAATTTGCTACCCAATATGGAATATTAATAGGAGGCTTTTTATTCAATTGTCTAGAAATAAGTAATTCCAATTCATGAAAAGAAGGATAAGAATCATCACAGATATTATAAACTCCACCTCTCTCTTCACACAAAGGAAGCACATTTGCAAGGTCACAAGCCATCATAACACTCTTTTTACTCACTCCACCAGCAATAGAAAGATATCTTCCGCTTTCAATGCCCTTTATCATCGCTCCAAGATTACCAGGTGGATTTTTCCCAGCAATAAGAGATGGACGAAGTATTGTCAAAACAACATTGTTTTTTTTGCACCATTCTTGAAGAAACTGTTCTGCCATTATTTTACTTTTAGCATAAGGAGAATCGCCGTTAAGAGGATGATCCTCTGTAATCATTTCTCCAATATCACAGCCATAAACAGCCACTGTACTTATAAATATGAAAGATTTTGGTAAACCAACCTCTTCCAATGCAGTACAAACCTTTTTTGTACCTTCAAGATTTATATCATAAAAAAGTTTTATTTCAGCATCTGTTTTAGGAATTACATGTGCCTTCCCTGCTGCATGAAGAATAACATCATATTTCTTGTTCAGTTTTATAATATCTGTTACAAGATTAACATTATAAGTAGCATTTTCATCTAATGCCAAAGTTTCAACTTTATATTTTTCTTTTAACAATGGGAGAACATTTGAACCTAGAAACCCAGTGGCACCTGTAAAAAGTAAAGTTTTCATTCTATTTCCTTATGCTAATAAGAATTTAAGAGCTTCGATACAAAATGAATCTATATAATATAATAAACCATATCCATTATTTTTATAAATTTTACATCGTAATTTAATTCGGCTCCATGTTTCTTTCCAACTTTTCTTAGTACTCATTCCTCCAAATGTAAAATTTGCAATTACTTCATTCTTTATAACTACTTTATTAGATTTTTCTTTTCTAATTCTTAACATCAAATCGCAATCATCATACATAGACTCCAGCTTATACTGATATTTACCATAAAGTTCTTTCGTTATAAATGTTGTTGGATGATTCCAATATCTTGTAAAAACAAATTTAGAAAGCTTTGCATGTTTCACTATATTACCGGTAGGTTTTATAATCCGTAAATCTGCATAAAACATATCAAAATGAGTCTCATCATATGTCTTTGCAACAAGTTGCAATGCATTAGGTTCCAGCCAATCATCACTATTTATACTTCCAATAATTTTTCCAGCTGCAAGTCTTGTACCCTTATTTATTGCATCGTACATTCCTTTATCTTTCTCACTAATAATTCTATAAGGAATACCTTTTGACTCAAACTGATGTTCATACCTCTTTGCAATTTCAACAGTTGAATCTGTTGAAAGTCCATCAATAATTAAATATTCGAAATCAGTATAAGTTTGTGCTAAAACTGATTCTATCGTCCGAGCAATTGTCTGACTACTATTGTAGCTAACTGTAATAATTGAAATATTCATAATTCCTTAATCACTAATAATAGTATATTTTTGTATAAAAAACTATATCACTTCTTTTTTATTAATTCACGTAAAATAATTAATCTATCTGATAATCTTTTTATTATAGATCTTGAACTTTTCTCACTTGCTATACTTGCATTATTTCCATGACGTCTATATTTAATTAATTTTCCTTCAGTAAAAAGAATTTTATAACCTTTAAACGCAGCAATATTTCCTATCCAAATATCATGCATAGGAAGTTGTTTCGGAAATGGAAGACTATCCTTTAAAACACTAGCTTTAAAAGCCATACAACAGCCTAAATAACCATTTTTTAGGAAATTATATATCCGTCCCTTTTTGGTCTTATTTTGCTCATAAAAAGATTCATATAATAAATTACCATCACCATCGATTATCTCTGCATCTGAAACAATAAGATCATATTTTTCTAAATTCTTCATACAATTGTAAACTTTATCTTCATTCCAAATATCATCTTGATCAGAAAGAAAAATGAACTCACCCTTTGCTTTATTTAATGCATTTTCGAGGTTATAGATTGGAGAATGAAAAGTATTATTTTTATATAATTTAATTCTACTATCATTAAAAGAATCAATAATACTCAATGTACTATCAGTTGAAGAATCATCAGAAATAATTACTTCATCATCCATAGAAAGTTGTTTCAAAATACTTTCCAGTTGTTTCTTTATAAATTTTTCTCCATTATAAGTTGGAATACATACAGAAATCATTATCTTACCTACTTAAAAAAAATTATTTTAATAATTCTTTTAAAAAAATTATATTTTTATGAATTAAAGAAAGTTTTAATGCCCTTAAGAATAAACTACTTTTTGCATATCCTTTATTTCTATACCATTTTGAAAAAAAGACTTCCATATCTTTTAAATAGATTCTAAATCTTATTAAATCATTATTTATCGGATTATTGGTAACACCAGAAAAGTTTTGAAATATTATTAAATCATCAATAATGAAAAAAATATCTTTTGAGATAAACGTTCTGATGGTTTTTATAAAATCATGATCTATACAATCAAGAAATAACCCTTCATCATATTTAATGTTATCAAAGATTTTGGAATTAATACACATACAACTATTTATAAAAGAATAATCATCTATTTTATTATTATAATCTGTTTGGATTGAATGTTTATACCTATAACCACAAATTTTTGATGGAGACATTATTCCTTTTGAATCAGTTATTATTGGACAAAATATTTTCTTTTCAGGATTTTCTATTATTGCCTTTACATACAAATCTATAAAATTTGTTGGAATTTCTGTATCTTGATCCAAAAGGATAATATATGTCTTGTCATTCTTAGGAATTGATTCAATAGCTTTATTGTATGCCTTTGATAGACCCGCATTATCATGCATACAAATATAAGTAATATTATTATTCATACAAAAATAAGAATTTTCTTCAATGAATTCTTTCTTTACTGAATTATCAACTACAATAATTTTTAATTGACTGTTTTGTGAAATGTTTTTTATAAAACAACAATTCTTTACAAATTGATTGTAAATAACAGCAATTATATAAAATGATGGCATAATTCTAATCCGTGATAGCTATGTTTTTATAGTTTTGTGGAACTTTTATATATTTTAATAAATAATACACAATAATATATACAGGAATGTTCATTATACATGTTGTAAAATAGCCAATACCAACTAAGAAATTATAACTGAGACAAGCTGTAAGTGTACATATTGAGTAACTTATTACAAAAAGAAGTTTGGAATCATAAATTTTATATATTTGATTCATAGTAAAATTTAAAAAAAGCCCAATACAAAATGAGAAAATAAAAGCAAATTCTCGAAAATTAACATATCCATCTATATTATTTATAGAAACAGCTCCTCCATTATTAAAATGACCATAAACTACATTTATCAATTCCATTCCATAAGGCATAATCACTTTATCAGAATTATATAATCTAAATGTTGATAATAAATTAGAAAACAATAATTCGAACAAAGAATAATGTGTTAATTTTTCAATTTGATTATTTGGATAAGCAAGAAAGATTGAATCTCCTTGACTAACTACTCTAAAAACAAAGTCAATTAAAAAATTCTTTTTACTTTTTAAGAAAAATAATAAGAGTGCTAGTATTATCAAAACTGGAAGATATTTCCATTTTTTTTTATTAAACTTTTCTAATAGCTCAGGTTTGATATTTTTTAAGGAAACAGAAATAATGAAAATAGCTTTAAATAAACCTAAGAAACTTGATCGTGATCCTGAAAGAAATAATGTTACACAATATAGAGAAATAATAATTTTTGCATAAAACCTATGTTTGACATTCTTTGAGACAAGTAAAATAAAACAAGAAAAATAACATACAAATATACCTGAAAAATCAGCAAATCTTGTAAAAATACCAAATCCACCACCATTTAAAGAAGCCTCAAATCTAGAATCGAGGAAAAGAGGAATTCCTTTCACAATGTAAATAATAAATGTCGGTACAAAATACATTAAACAAGTAAACAAATAAAAAAGAAAATCACAACCTCTAAATTCTAAGTTTGCTTCATAATTTAATTTGTATTTTTCTTTTCCAATATTTAAGCAAAAACCAATAATAAAGAAAATCTCACAAGATAAATAATAAGATATATAAAATTGTTCGATTTTTTTCAGTGATAAAAGAAAAATAAAAAGTGTAAGACAAGTAATACTATTGTAAAAAATATTAAAATTCGGAGAAAAAATATCAAATTTTTTTTTCTTTAATACTGGAAAATAAAAAAATAAAACAAGAAGTCCAATTCCGATTAGACGAAAGAAATTCTCAAACAGAATTCCCATGAATTCTATATAGTTCATTTCAAACCTTTATTTTCTATGAATTAAATTTAATAAACCCCGAGCAATTCTTTTATCAGAATTATACCATAAAGTATTTGTAATAATATGACATAATGCTAACAAAGGAGCATGCTTAAATTCTTCCCGAAAAAGATATTTGAAATAAAAAAGAGCTATGGATTTATTATGTATAACAGACTTTCCATGCGATAAAGAATTCTCTGAAATTCTATAGATTGTTTTTACCTCATTCAATAAACATAAAGGAATTCCATTTTTTGTTAGTTTAAAATACATAGGACCATCTTCCCACATAGGAATTGATTCATCAAAAAAACCCTGCTCCTGTAAAATAAATTTAGAATACATTACACTTGCAGTTGGCAGAAATGGCATCCCTTTTTTTACTATTAATTTAAATTGCTCCTTTGCTGTTAAGTCAAAAAATGAATAATCTATTTCATTATCAGAAGATATATATTTTTCACCATCAAACAGCTGAATTTTTGTAAATAAGACATTACAATTCTCATGATTTTTGAAATAACTAATACAGGAATCAACATAATCAGGTAATAATAAATCATCTGCACCAATAATTTTTATATATTTCCCAGAAGCCTTTTTACAAGCTCTATTAACATTACCTGTAACCCCTGTATTTTGTTTAGCTTTGATAATATCTGAAGAATAAAAAACATTCTTGTTTTCTTCAATCCAGTGTTCACATATATCAATTGTCGAATCTGTAGAATAATCATCTGAAACAATTAACTCTAAATTATTGTAGTTTAATCTTTTAATGCTTTCCAGAGTCTCTATTACAGTTTTTTCTGAATTATAAGTTATTACACAAATAGAAACTAAATCTTTTTCTTTACACATATTATCTTATTTTGTTCCTTAAAAAACTAAATCAATCACTATAAATTTATTTTTGTTTAATTTTTGAAATAAACTTACTAATAAAAATATATAACTCATCTTCTTTTAATAATAATAATACTAAAATGTATATAATAATTCCGATTAATACTTCTATGATTAAATTTAAAATGCAAATTTTAATTATATTACTAATGATATAAATGCATCCACCCATAATCAAAGTTGCTAAGATTCCCTTCCAACAACAAAACATCTGTTTAAATGGTCCAAAATCATACAATCGACCAATCATAAAAGCATTCATATAAAAATAAATAAATGCAGTAACTGCTTTTCCTACAACAACAGCCTTTAAACTAATTGGAAATGTAATTGCCATTGTTACAAAAATAATCGGAACTTTAGAAAAATCAATCTTAAGAAATAAATCTGAACGTCCTATTGCATTTAGAAGATTCAAATTTAAAGAAGAAAGAGGTATAAAAGAATAACTTAAAGCCAACCAAAATAGTAAATCAACAGAATCAAGCCATTTTTCTCCTAAAAGAACTAAAATTATTGGTTTTGAAAGGACAGCCATTCCTATCATAGCAGGAAAAACTACAAGTGCAGATAATTTTATTAATCTACGGAATACTTTTATTAGTTCTTCCTTATTATTCTGTAAAGAAGACATCATTGGAAAAGTAGAATTATTCAATACAGAATTCAATACTCCAGATGTTAATTCTGGAAATTGCTGAGCTCGTGTATAATATCCAAGACTCTCTGGATTATAAATCTTTCCAATTACCAAATTATTTACATTTGTAATTGTAGTAGAAAGCAACCCCGATGCAAGAAGTTTAGATCCAAAGCCAAAAAGTCTTTTAAAGCTTTCTTTTGAAAATCCTGTTTTAGGAAACCAATGTCCTATTATCCAAAAGCAAATTGCCGATACAGCTGATTTTGATAAAGTCTGGATTACTAATGCCCAAGCACCAAGTCCTTTATATGCAGCAAAAACCGCAATACCACCAGATATTATAACGGTAATTGCATTAATCAATGCAATACTTTTAAAATCAACCTTAATCTGAAGAATGGCATTCTGTACAACAATTAGTGAATTAAGAATAATAACAAGGAATAAAACTCTTTGTAAAGAAATGAGTTCTGGAGTTTTATAAAATGTAGCAATTGCAGGAGATGCAAAAAATAATATTACATATAAAACACAACTTACAGCCACATTAAAAATAAGTGTTGTTGAATAATCAAGTTCAGTTCTATCTTGTTTCTGAATTAGAGCTCTCGAAAAACCACTATCTATAAACACATTTGAAAAAGTTAAGAATATTGTAAGCATACCAATTGTCCCATAATCATGAGGAGTTAATAATCGAGCAAGTACAATATTCAAAACAAAAGAAATCCCCTGAACTGCAATTTTTTCAAATGCATTCCAGAACATTCCAATTTTTGTTTTCTGTTTTATATTCTGTTCCATAAATTAAACTTAATTTTTAATACAATCACTTTATAATTATGTAAGTTTATGGAAGAAATAAGTTTTTCTATTTTCTTATTTCTTTAATCAATTCATTCATTATAAAAGTTGTAGCATTAGGATAATTTATCATTACTTTTTCTCTTGCAAATTCATCACGCTTGAACTTTTTGGAATCTTTCCCATCAATTACGACATCCTGTATAAAATGTATATAATCATCTTCTGATTTTAACGGATAATGATTATCCAAACATTCTTTTCCAAAAATTGTTAATGTCTTATCTAAATTTAATGAAGATTTATACATAAAAGCACAAGGTTTACCTGTATAAAAATACTCTGCCATATAAGAACCACAGTCATGTATCAATGCAGAAGAATTCTTGAATAACTGTAAATAATTCCCTTCAGTTGAATATTCAGTATTTTTATTTGATAAAAAATCTTTAAGCCAAGCATCGATTTCTGTTTTTGACCAATACTTCTTAAGAACTTCGAATAATAAAGGATGTGGTCTGAAAACAAAATTAATTTGAGGAAATCTTTTTGGCAAATATAAAAGTATTTTATTAGTTTCTAAAAAAGATCCTACAGAAACCATATTACTGTCATCAATAGTATGATGAGGAGCCAATATAATACTTTTCTTATCAGATTTTTCTTCTAAAAGAGTAGAATATTCATCGAGTTTTGGATATCCAGATAATATAACATTTTTTCCTTTGATAATTTCAACTTCTTTTGCAATACTTCTTGCACATTCGTTTTCTACAAATATCTTCCAAATATAATTAAAATGAAATTGCCTGAAATTTTCTACAGTTACAGTACAACGTCCCATATAAAAATAACTTATATAAAAAATCGGAATACTCTTTTTTCCCCAATACTTTATTTTAAAATACTTATGCGCCATATCATCATATGGATTATTTGTTGTCATAAAATCAAATTCTTGGGTATAATCAGTATAAGTCTTCTTATTAACATCATATCCTAAAAGAACTCTCGATATACCATATTTTTCTGTAAGAAATTTTACTGTACGACTATATTGTTCTATTAAATTATCATAACTCCGGGCTACATCTGGATTAACAATGAAATAGGGATCAAATAAATCACTTTCTAACATCTTGTCAAATATACAAAGATTTTGACAAGATGTTGCATACATATGTAAAAAAGCGACTTTTATCGTTTTCTTTGAATGAAGAGTCTGTATTTTTTTTTGAATCTTTCTTTGATATAGTACAGCATCGATTCTTGTATAAAGTTTTCCAATAAATCGTTTTATTCTGCCTAAAAAATGTCTAATCTTCTTCCAAAACCTTTTCAAAATATTGGTTTCCTTTATTTTAGTTTAATATAGTCTTAACCTTAGAAATAATCTCTTCATTCAATTCTGGTTCAATTTTATATTCTTCCCACTTAATTTTAGGAATTAAGAAACTATTTTCCGGAAGCATAATATTCAACAAACAAGGATCTTTGTCTGACAACCAAGATATATAATTATCTAATTCTTTATATGAATTTAAAGTCGCAGCTTTAATTCCATAAGCTTCAGCTATTTTTTGAAAATCTGGTACCGTATATCCACTATTTTCTGTTGTTTGTGCATATCGGTCATTGTGATTATTATGTTGTGTTTCACTAATTTTTCCTAAGACCTTGTTGTTTAAAATAAACATTTTGAGTGGTAGCTTCTCTCGTTTTACAGTTTCTAGTTCCTGTATATTCATCTGAAAACCACCATCACCAATAATACAAAAAACTCTTTCGTTTTTTGTTGCTATTGAAGAGCCAATTCCATATGGAAGTGCACACCCCATAGCACCATAACCACCACCAATGTGAATTCTACCTTTTGTTCCTTTTAGATGCAAGGATTGTGCAGACCAACATTGATTCTGACCAACATCTACTGATACTATGGGATTTTCTGGTAATAAACTAGATATTTTTTCTACAGCAAGATTACCTTCTTCTTTATCGTATGTAGACAAGATACTCTTAGCTAAAAAACACTTATCGTGCCATTCTTTATAATCTGGAATTTCTTCGTTTAACAATTGATTCATAAAATCATAGGCATCTGTATTATATTTTTCTTCATTATTTTTAATATTCCTACTAAGTTCATATTCATCTATATCACAACGTATTAAATGAGCTTTAGGTGCAAAATTCTCAGTATAATGACCAACTTGTCTAAGCCCTAACCTAGCACCAACAGAAATAATACAATCACATTCATTTAAAATCATATTAGCAACACGATTTCCATGCGTACCTATAAATCCAATATGATATTCATCTTGAGCAAGGTCAACACCATTCATTGTAGTAAGAATAGGAATATTTGTTTTTTTTGAGAATTCTATTATTAAATCAGCTGCTCCAGCTGCTCTTGCACCATTACCTACTAATAATATTGGCTTGTTGTATATTGAGTGGAAAATCAATTATAACACCTCCTTTTCTTCCTAATAAAGCCATGTTATAAGCACGACTTACAACTTCCTGAAAGCCTTCTGAACTATTAGGAGTTACAGAATATTTTGTAATATTTCGAGTCATAGATAATAAATCCATTTCTTGAAAACCATTCTGTCTAATTCCTGAAAAACCTTTCATTTCATTTATTGGAACATTACCACAGATTCCCATAATAGGAATTCCATCAAACCATGCATCTGCTAACCCACTAAGTCCGTTTACAGCACCAGGTCCAGATGTTGTAAAATAAACTCCTAATTTTCCACTTGTTCTAGCAAAACCATTAGCAGCAAATGCACATCCTTGTTCATTATAACAAACATGAACATTTATTTCTTTTTTCCTCAAATAGAGAGCATCCATAAACGGCACAATGTATCCACCTGCATATCCGAAAATATCAGTTACTCCCTTTTGAATCAGAAAATCAACTAAATATTCAGAGCAATTCATACTATAAATCTCCTATTGTTCCATATAATAGTTTTTCTACATTCTGTTTTCGTACAATAATGTGAGAACCTGTTTCATATTCTTGCCTAACAGCTTTCATTACCACTTTTGCAAAATCAGCTGGTTCTAATAAAGTTCCTTGATCTTCATCGGGAAAAAGTGATTTTCTCATTTTTGTCCTTGTTCGCCCTGGAGAAATAACAACAGAATATAGTCCATCTTGTGCCCAACATTTTGTTGCCATAACAACAGCAGCTTTTGTAGCGCAATATTCACTCCAAGTAGCATGAGTCTCCACAGCTGCAGCAGATCCAATATTAATAATTTGTAAATTTTTTTTATATTTTAAACAAATTTCTGTACAGAAAAAGACTCCTGTCAGATTTATATCTATATGTTTTTTTGAGTTATCAATATCACCCTCTTTTATCGACTTAGGAATTACATATCCAGCATTATTGATTAAAATATCTGGTCGAAAAACACTAACAGTTTTTTCAATTGAATCAACATTTGTTACATCCAAAACATCACGACCAGGCGCAAATACATCATAGTCTCCTGTATTTAATAGTTCATATTCTATCGCTTTAGCAATATCACCATTTCCTCCAGTAATTAGGACTTTCTTCTTATTCATATTTTTCCCCAATAAGTGATTGATAAATAGTTTCAAGGACAGCAATATCTCGAGGATATGTAACTTTGAATAAGTTTTGACCAGTTTCTATTAAATGAGGTTTTATTCCATATTCTTCAAACATCACTCTTGTCTCATCTGTCATATCTAAATATTTACCAGTTTTATAAGCAGAATATAACTTCTTATAATCAAACATTTGAGGAACTAACAAATCATAAAATGAACTTCTATCATAATATGTTCCATCACGCCCAATTACCGTATTAACTAAAGGCATTACAAAAGAACTTGATAAAGATGTATCATTTATTAGTAATTCTAATTGCTCTTTTGTAACAAGAGGTCTAGCAGCTTCTAAAATAATAACCCTATCAACATCTTTTGGAAGCGCTTCTAAACCATTACAAACAGAAAATGATCTTGTTTCTCCACCTGGCACATCTCGTCCCACAATTACAATATTCTGTTTTTCTGTTACTAATAATGCTGTATCATAAACATGTTGCCATAAAGGTTTCCCATGAAATTCAACATCTTGTTTTTTTCCATGAAACCTTTCGCCTTTGCCACCAGCTAAAATAACAATACCAATTTTCATACTCTTATCAAACGACCTCTAATATTGATTCAAACAATCAATTACCCACTGTACCTGTTCATTCGTCAAACATGGGCTCATAGGCAAACTTAATTCCTGAGCATGAATTTTTTCTGTAACAGGAAGACTGACTGAATTCCACTCTTTATAACATTCCTGTTTGTGAGGTGGAATTGGATAATGAATATTTGTTCCAATCTCTTTTTCTGTCAGATACTTTTGAAGCTCATCACGTTGTTCACAAAGAATTGGGAATATATGAAATACATGCTGATTCCAATCAAATATTTTTGGAAGAACTATTTTAGGATTTTTAATTCCTTCGATGTATCGTTTTGCAACAGACTTTCGAAGTTCAACATCTTTATCAAGATATTTTAGTTTTACATCAAGGATTGCTGCTTGCATTTCATCTAGTCGACTGTTACGTCCACAATACTGAAAAACATACTTTTTCTGACTTCCATAATTTGCAAGGCTTCTAATTGTCTTTGCAAGAAGTTCATCACTTGTTGTAACAGCACCAGCATCACCTAAAGCACCAAGATTTTTTCCAGGATAAAAACTATGTCCTGCCGCATCTCCAATTGCTCCAGTTTTTGTTCCATTGTATTTGCAACTATGAGCCTGTGCATTATCTTCAATAAGTTTAAGATTATATTTCTTACAAAGTTCTCCAATCTTATCTGTATATGCACATTGTCCATAAAGATGAACAATACAAATAGCCTTTGTTTTAGATGTTATCCTTTCTTCTACTAGTCTATCATCAATTTGATATGTTTCAATTCTAGGTTCAACAAGAATAGGAACCAGTTTATTTTCTGTAATAGCTAAAATTGTTGCTATATAAGTATTTGCCGGAACAATTACTTCATCACCTGGCTTCATAACTCCAAGCTCAATATATGCCCGGAAAATCCAAATAAGAGCATCTAGACCATTTGCACAGCCAATACAATATTTTGTCCCGATATATTTAGCATAATTTGATTCAAATCTTTCGTTTTCTTCACCTTGAAGATACCAACCACTATCTATAACGCGAAGTGCTGCTTCATGTATTTCGTTCTGATACTTCTTTGTAACATCTTTTAAAGAAAGAAATGGTACTTTCATTTTTCTAACCTTCTATTTTTCTAACAAATTTTGCTGGATTTCCTAGCCAAAGTTCACCATCTGGAACATTCTTTGTAACAACACTTCCTGCTCCTATCATAGCTCTTTCACCAATTGTAATTCCACAAAGAATTGTTGCATTTGCTCCAATACTTGCACCTTTTTTTATAATTGTTTTAGAAAGTTTCCAATCTGGATTCTTCGATCTTGGGTATAAATCATTTGTAAAAGTAGCATTAGGACCAATAAAAACATCATCTTCTATTGTAATTCCATCCCAAAGCTGAACACCACTCTTTACAGTAACATTATTTCCAATTGTAACTTCATTCTCTATAAGCACATTTGCGCAAATATTACAATTATCTCCAACAACAGCATCTTGAAAAACTACACAAAATTGCCAAATATTTGAATTATTGCCTATATTCTTAGATTTACAATCAGAAAGCGGATGAATCATTTTTTTCTTATCCTTTTAAAGACTTTAAGAACTCATCGTAATCCCTGATGTATTCTTTCTCATCATAATATTCACTTGCCAAAACAACAAGTTTGCAGCCATAAGAAAAATCATGCATCTCTCGCCACATATTTTTACCTATGTAAAGCCCTACGTCTGGACGATTAAGTAGAACTGATTCTCTTTTTTTACCATCATCAAGGATAAAACGACAAGCTCCATCCATTGCAATGATTATCTGCTCAAGCTCTTTGTGAGCATGAAATCCTCGCGATTCATTTGGAAGAGTATCAAACATATAATAAATGCGTTTGATTTCGAAAGGGACATTCTTGAGCCCTTCTAACGAGATAAGTTTGCCACGACGATCGCCGTGAACTTCCATATCAATTAATTTGTAATTCATTTCTAACCAATAATAATAGGATTTATATACAAAATAACTGCTCCGTCAACACCTTTTCCCTTCTGGCAGACTGGTCTTTTTTTTTGCGATTCCGAACCACCTTTGGAACAACAACATGCAAGCTCGCGCCTACACAAAAACCACAATCTCCATACACGCCGCAGAATCCCTGCTTTGTTCGGAAAGAGGATAGACATTGCACTTATTTATGGACCAAACGTCCGCCGTAAACAGTTACAACTGATATCCTTATAATTATATAGTGGTAGTGGGTAGCTGTCAACGCAAGAGAAAATCCATCAACCATCCGATTATTGCCCACATTCGCCCTCAATCTCTCCCCATCAAATCCCTTGTATAAACCTTCTCCGCAACATCTGACAGAGCTTCATCCTTACGATTCGCAATAATCACATCGCACTCGCTCTTAAACTTTGCCAGATCTGCTTCTATACGCGAATTAAAGAACGATTCTTCGTGCAAAGTCGGCTCGTAAACCACAACTTCTATTCCTTTTGCCTTAATGCGCTTCATAACGCCCAAAATAGCACTGGAACGGAAGTTATCGCTGTTTGTTTTCATTGTAAGACGATAAACCCCCACCTTTTTAGGCTTCTTTTCAATTATCATCTGTGCGATATGGTCTTTTCGGGTCCGGTTAGACTCTACTATTGCCTGAATTAGATTCAGCGGTACATCCTGATAATTTGCCAGCAGCTGTTTTGTATCCTTTGGCAGACAATATCCGCCATAACCAAAGCTTGGATTGTTGTAAAAATCGCCGATTCTTGGGTCAAGAGAAACTCCGCGGATGATACTGCCGGTATCGAGTCCTTTCATCTCTGCATAGGTATCCAGCTCGATTACCTGCTCTACATATTTTGTATCGAAAAAATTAAGCTTTGGGTCGTAATTTGTTGGAGTAGCGATGATGATGAGGTCTGCATCCTTATAGGCACTGCGCCCATCTGTAGTTGCCACAAGGCGAAGAGGTTTTGTTGCCAGAAACTCTTCTATTTCTTTGTCCTGAATCGGCGATTTCTTACTATTAATAAGATCTACTTTTTCCTTTACTACATCTACTGCCACAACATCATTATTCTGAGCCAGAAGTGTAGCCAACGACAAACCAACATATCCGGTTCCTGCAACTGCAATTTTAGATATTTTCATACGCGTTTATTTCCAATTAAAAAGTAAACAGTTACAACTGATATCGTAAAAATTGTATATTGTGAGTGGGTAGCTGTCAATGAAAGGGACATTTTCTTGACATACATATATTTTATACATATAATATCAATATGAGTAATCAATATAATCTAAAACCAGTAACTCTTTACGTGGCAGGAAAACTTTATGAGGACTTTCAGGTTCAGGCTCAAAAACAGGGGCGTAAGACTGCAGAACTTATTCGTAATGCAATGCAGGATTATGCAGACAAGCATTTTAAAACAAAAAACAGCATGAAAGCCATTGATTTTTCACGTTCGGTTACTCTTAAAGCTGGTGCCACAGATTTCCTTACGGATTCTTCCTGGAAGGATGACTTTTTAAGCGGGAGAATTGAATTATGATTGGTCTTGATTCGTGTTTTCTCATAGATTTATATTGGCAGGATTCCCCAAGAAACAAGAACGCAAGAGCTTTATACTCCAAAATTGCAAATGATCCGACTATACAGATTGCCATTTATTTCAATTGCTTTAATGAGTTCTTACATGTCATAACTGATTCAAAACGATTTGAAAATCCTTTTTCTGTAAAAGAAGCTGTTTCTGTCGTAGATTTTTGGTGTGATATTGACAGAGTAACAGTCCTCTTTCCTGATGATACGGTATTTAAACGAACTCTTGCCTGGATGAATATGTACAATTTGGGGCGTAACCGGATAAGCGATACCCAGATGGCTTCCTGCTACCTTTCAAATAACATAACCTCAATAATTACAGCAAACCCTAAAGATTTCGAGATTTTCCAAAGCTTTGAACTGCAGGATTACAGATAAAATCTTTATAACTCTTTATACTTTTTTGCAAGTTTGCTACTCCCCAAACCTCACATTCTCAAACAAATCATCCAAAACAACCTGGCTTTGAACTCTATTCGAATACATACCCGCACCCACCCCATATGTAGTAATCATTACAAGCTGCAAAGATTTTTTAGTTTTTGTTACGGTTCGAAAAACACTCATTTTAGCACGCAGCTTTTCGTCATATTCTTTTGTTATCTGATACTTATCGTCGGCAAACTTCATCTCGCAAATACTTATCACTTTATCGCGCCTGTCAATCAGCATATCTATTTGCGCACCTGGATGTTCGTCGGTACAGGCAACAGACCAGCCCGATTCTGAGCTTAAAATACCGGAAATACCAATTTTCTTCTTTATCTGGCGGAAATGATCTTTACAAACCTGTTCAAAAGTAAAGCCTTCCCAGGCTGTCCGTGATGGATTATCAAGCGAATTGGTCCAGAATCGTTCATCGGTTCCATAATTATCTTTTACAAACTTAAAGTAAAACAAGGTAAAATAATCAGAAAGTTGATAAAAAGTATTCTGCTTGCGTTTTCCAAAAAAAGAATAAGCCCGAATGAATCCTGAATCAACAAGATTTCTTAAGATTTTTGTCAGATTATTGTTATCTACAATCTTTGTTTTTGCTGCAATTTCACTTCTTGTATATCCCTGGCGTTTTTCAGAAAGGATTTCGACAACTTTTGTATAATTTTCACTGCTAGAAAAAAGCGTATTATACAGATTCTCGTATTCATCCCACAATTCAGCTCTTTTTCTAAAAAACAAATTGTCTATATTAGCATCAAACGTAAGTTCTTTATCCAACTGTTTCAAATAATAAGGAATGCCACCAAGAATCATATAGGCTTGTGTTATTGTATATCTGCTCCAATTTATGTTTCTTGATTCAAGATATTTTTCTGTTTCATATAAGTTAAAAGGTTCAAGATAGATTCTGCATGTCTGCCTGTTAAACAATCCACCCTTATTTTTTTCAATCTTATCGACTATCCAAGAAGTTGCTGAACCACAGACAATAAACATAAGATTATCTTTTGATGACCCATAACTGTTCCAAAAATATTCAAACGCCGATAAAAACCCTGATTTTTTTGTATCAAGCCAGGGCATCTCGTCAAAGAATACAACATGCTTTTCATTTTCTGATAAAGCATCTATATAATTTCTCAGCTGCCAGAACGCTTCGTTCCAATCTTTTGGTTGCTGAATATTCTCATTTGTCAGATTCTTTGTTTGACTTTTTAATTCAAAATAAAAGTTTTTAAGCTGATCTTCTTTACTGCCTTTAAAATCTCCTGTTAGTTTAAAATCAAATCGTTTTTCAAAGAAATGATTAATCAAAAAGGTTTTACCAACACGTCGTCGTCCATATACAATAACAAGCTGTGCTTCTTTTGATTCAAAAGCCTTCTGGAGTTGTTTAAGCTCTGGTTCTCGACCAATTACTAATTCATCCATAATCAAAGCATACTACATTATCAGTCCTTTTTCAACGATACCAAGTTGTTTTCTCTACTTTTTTACCACTTTTTAACTTCTTATAACCAATACATAGTTGTTTTCTCCATTTTTTCACCACTTTTCAACTACCTATTTCTAAATCCTCCACCTCATCCACATCCTCATACAGCAAATCGAACCTTTTCCCGTCCTGCGTGAGCGTAGACTGCACCGTAATCTGCTTTTTCTTCCTGTTCACCGCCACGATATTGCCTTCCAGCCCCACAAGCGGTCCCGAAACTGCCTTGATTTTCTGTCCGGGCACAAAAAGAACCTTGGAAATGCCCCAGTGTTCGCCGTTTTTGATGAAAAGCTTAAGCTCTTCCAGCGATTCGCCGCAGAGTTTTACAGGATTTTTATTGTCGTAGAGGATTCGGCAAAAGCCCTTTGTGCTTTTTAATACCTCGAAAAACTCGGTGGTTAGGGCTTCTACTTCAAAAAACACGTATCCGGGGAAAAGCGGTGCTTCGAACCAGCCTCGGCTCCGATTTTTGAGCTTTCGTTCAAACGTATAAAAGCGGGATTTTGGAAAATCGGCCTTTGCCTCTCTAGCAGCCGTTACAGCCGCCGTCGCCGCCTCTTTAAATGCCTTTTCTTCGCCGGTGAGCACCATTGCGCAGTAGTATTCCATACTGTTCATAACAAAATCATTCTAGCACATGGGGAATTGAGTGTCTATTAAGGCCGCTCTCTCTTCCTTCACCCCCACACTTGACGCAAACTCCATCCATTTTCCTACAGAATCACGAACTTCGGCAATTATATGCTGCTTTTCTGCATTTTTAAGCCCCGCTATCTTAGCACATGGTTCAAAATCTGCTTCTTCTATGTTTTTGCGCTTTCCGTTAATTGTCATTTGATGCGAGCTGGTCCAGGCTCCTGCAGGATTATAGGCAAAAGAAATATCATAGGCAGGTGCAAGGGTCCATTTTCCAGCCCTATCCATTAAAAAGGAGATGTTTTTTACATGATCATCGCAATTACAGGCGGCTACATTAAAGACCATTCTGCGGAATAAATCTACTTTATGCTGATGTCCTATTCCCAGTGCATTTAAAATGGTAAAGGTTTGTTCGTAGCTTGTTGAACCAGCCTGATTAAAGTCAAAATGCCCCATTGCCGCCAGCGACTGCATATGAAGCTTTTTACCGTCGTCTGTTCGGTCAAAGCGTTTAGTCATAAAATGACGGTCCTTTCCATCATCAAGCAGCCTGCACGGTGCCATATTTATTCCACAGGACTTTGCCATAAGGTAATAAGCATACTCAATCATACCAAAATCGGCTAAATCATCATCCTCTTTATCTTTATTACCTGTTACTCCGCTGAACTTTATAAGCCAATACTCAAACCCAGAGCCTGTCTCTATTTGTCCTGACCGAACTTCGTTTGTTTTAGGATTCCAGGCAATTACTGCTTTTGCCCTTGCGCCACCCGCCGAGGTTCCAAGACTGATTATGTGCTTTAAAGATTCCGACAGCTTCTTTTTATTGCATTCCTCCAGAACTTCCTTTAGATTCTTTCGATTTGAAAGCACCATGGATGCAAGCTCTACCAGCTCCGAAACATGAACGACATCTGCCTGGTCTGCTGTACCTGTTACTGCCGGCTCATACTCCAGTGCACCCATTCCCCGACTTCCTGTATAACAAAGCCTTTCTACTGCATTAAAGGATTCGGGAAGTCTTCCCTGCTTAGCAAGCCACAGATTTATAAGCTCGTTACCGTATTTGTCTGGAATTGAATCTGAAACAAGCCCCGGAAGCCCATGAAAGCTTTCGTACGAAAGGGCTGGAAAACTGTAAACACCTCTTTTCAATGGCATTACAATAGGCGAAACTTCTATTCCACTTGAAATAAAGGCATGGTCGTATTCAAAATTAGCTGTTTTTTGCGTATCATCCAGAGAAACTGCTCCGATTGTTGTTCCCCAAAGCTTTACAAGGACTGTGTGTATCATTCTTCATCTCCCCACTTAAACGTATATTCCTGGTGCTTTTCTGATATACGGAAGCGCTTTCTGTCTGCTTCTGCAGGGCTGTTCGCATACTCCATTGGTGTTTTTTCTTTTGACGGCAACAGCAAATCCAGATAACTGATTCTATTCAACGCCCTAAGGATTTTTATAAGATTCAAAAACTGAACGCTTTCTCCTTTTTCCAGCCGTTCAATGGTACTTTTCGCAACTCCACTTTCTTCTGCCAGCTTTGCCTGCGTAAGTTCCGAACGGATTCTTTCTGCTTTGAGACGTTCTCCCATTTCTATTAGGATTTTTTCATCTGTACAAAATGCATCTACTTTCACATCTATATATTACCACGCCATTTTTTCTTTTACAAGATTTATTTCTTCATTTTTGATGATTTATTCTCTTATACCTATCTTATTTCTTCACTTTTGATGATTTTCTCTCTACTCTTCTTCATCTTCCACCCCCTTCACGGGCATCCTCTCCCCTCCCCCTTCATTTTTTCTCCCCTTTTCCGCATTTATGGAGTAAAATATATCTTATGGAAAACATGGAATACGATGTTGTGATTATTGGTGCCGGTATTTCCGGTGCGTGTATTGCACGTGAGCTGAGCAAAACGACGGCGCGTGTCTGTCTTTTGGATAAAGAGGATGATGTAAGCTGCGGAACGAGTAAGGCAAACTCCGGAATTGTTCACGCGGGCTATGATCCTGAACCCGGCTCGCTTATGGCAAAATATAATGTTCGTGGCGCAGCGCTTTTTGCCGACCTTGCCCAGAAGCTTCATTTTGACTACAAGCAGATTGGCTCCCTCGTTCTTGCTTTTGATGATGATGGTCTTGCTAAACTGAAGATCCTGCTTGAACGCGGAAAGAAAAACGGTGTTAAGGGTCTTAAGATTTTGAACCGTGACCAGCTGGAAGAACTTGAACCAAACCTCAGCGAACAAGCCCTTGCTGCCCTCTATGCTCCTACCGCCGCCATCACTTCTCCCTACCAGGCTACCTGGGCAATTGCCGAAAGCGCCGTAATCAATGGTGTTACCTTTTTGCGTAACACCGCGGTTCATTCAATTACAAAGGGGAAAAGCTCCTTCACGCTCTCCACAACCGCCGGCGTAATAAAGGCTAAATACGTCGTCAACGCAGCCGGTCTTAAAGCCGATGAAATCAGCCGCATGGCAGGTGCCCGCGATTACCGCATTATCCAGCGCAAAGGTGAATACTGTCTTCTGGATAACAAATGCGTAAATCTTGTAAACCACGTTTTATTCCAGACTCCGGGCCCACTCGGCAAGGGCGTTCTTGTTACACGCACAGTCGATGGCAATATCCTCATCGGTCCAAGTGCCGACGCCGTTTCCAAAGATACAATCGATTACACCGGAACCACCGCCGCCTCTCAGGAAGCCATTCTTAAAGCTGCCCGCCGCTCCGTCCCAGACATCCCTCAGCGCAACATTATCAACTCTTTTGCCGGCATCCGCGCCATTGCAGTTGAACCCGACGGAACTCCAATAAATGACTTTATAGTAGAGGAAGATGCAAAGATTGGCGGCGTTATAAACGTTGGCTGCATGGGTTCGCGTGGGTTAACAGCCGCCCCATCAATTGGCGAAGCTTTAGTAGAG
>JAEEGL011535213.1_pt1 | contig 32686 bp, 21 predicted proteins | sample 9134231 | NCBI WGS metagenome assembly JAEEGL01 (sample SAMN16246548, study PRJNA631951) | gut metagenome | biome: gut microbiome; feature: rumen; material: fiber-attached | host: Bos | place: Iran: Karaj | collected 2018-10
CCCGTCGATCTGCTCGATTTTACCGATGAATTCGGCATCAGGAGCACCAAGAAGCTCGATCTCTATGTGCTGATTCTGAGAAAGCAGTTCGCGCAAAGATCCGACGATCTCCATTCGTCCCTGCCGTATGACGCCGACACGATCACATAATCTTTCCACATCGGGCAGAATGTGGCTGGAGAAAAAGATGGTTTTTCCCTGGTTTTGAGCTTCGCGAATGATATGACTAACGTCGCGTCGTCCTATGGGATCCAGACCCGACTGCGGCTCATCCAGAATCACCAAATCGGGATCTCCGATAAGCGCCTGTGCCAAACCGATTCGCTGCTGCATACCTTTTGAAAACTGGCCGAGTCGTTTGTCTCGCGCATAAGTCATATTGACGCGTTCCAGCCATTCGTCGACTTTTTGAGCACGATTATCAGAAATGCCGTATAACTTTGCATAAAAATCCAGGATTTCTGCAGCGGTCAGGCTTTCATAATAGTAACTTACCTCTGGCAGGTAACCAAGTTTTCGGCTGCATCTGCGATCAAAGCCATCATATCCCATGATTTTCATCGAGCCAGCCGTTGGTTTGATCAGGCCGGTCAACATTTTTATGGTAGTTGTTTTCCCTGCGCCATTGGGACCAATCAAACCGAAGATTTCACCGCGTTCGACATTGAGCGTGACGCCGCGTACCGCATCGACTCGGCGTCGTCTGAATCCTGTATAAAAGGTTTTGGAGAGCTCTTTGAGCTCAATCATCATATCTGTCATTTTTTAGTCTTTGTACCCCGGTTGTGAATATGAAAAACCATCATGAATCACAGGTTTGAGCATTTGCTCATCGTCATTAGTACATACACATCCTTATAATTTGAAACTCAGGTAGAATCTGGTGTTTCCTTGTCCGTCGTTTGAAATTTCAAGAGAACCGTCAAACTGGCGCAGTAACGGTAAGATATAGGCGATCGTATTGACCGGCGGATAGGTCAGAGCAAGACGGCGGGAACCGACGAGCAAATCGAGAACGTGTTCGTCGCTTGCAGGCATGATGTTGACTTTTGCCAGCCGCTCCAGAATTTCTTCGAAAGTAAACAACTTGCCGTTGTGGAACACAGATGCTGAGTACTCCAATGGGAATGGGTGCAGCACAATGGATATACGGCTGTTGTAGTCTGTCGATGTAAACGCGTTATCGACAATGACTTCAATCAGCTGCTGCATGATTGCCGTAAACACGACGAGTACTGCAGTTCGCACAGAATCTGTTGGCAGTTCGCTTTCAGGCGGATAATCATCTGTAATCAGCTCGATGTAGATATTTTTCTTGAGATACCTGCATCTGTTCTGGGCATTCTGTACAACGCTTTGTAGTGCCGCGGGCGCATAGTTCACGAGGCTGCGAACGCTTTTGTATAGTGTTTTAATATGTTCCCAGGCGATGGGTTCTTCGCTGGCATGCATCTGAAGTGTATCATGCAGCACGTGAAGCGATTCGTACATTTCCTGGAAGATGGGCATGGGAACAGGCATGGTCGTTTTGATGAACTCAAACTCTGCTTCTTTCGGCTGTATCCAGTCTGGGCAAACATTGTTGGCAACATTAATGATTTGATAGAGCAAGTCTTCCAGACAGGCGCGATCCACTTCGCCACCAAAAGCGAGATGATGGAGTTCAAATATCATCGCAATAATTGGCGGAAAATCTGTCGTCATTCCCAGCATCGACATGCGGGAACCGATTCGCGCAATTTCTGCGGCAAGCATATCGGGATCGTTGACATCTCCCGAAGATAGCAGCTGATTGAGGGCTGCTGTGGTTTTGGAGAAGAACAGCCGCATCTGGTTTGTGCTGGGAGACAGTGCCTGTTGCGGGGAATTATCTTCCATCGCCCGCATAATGCGCATGCACCGATGCTGCATCGTTGCATTGCCGGTATTGATGAAATCGGCCTGTGGTACATCGTCGAGATGATTGATGATCATGTGTCGTACATCCTTCATCTCGCACATGGTAGCAATATGCAGCAGTTGTCGGATTAATCCGCAATAATACTCGGTGGAAGTCGGGGTCGCGACGTTTACCCAAACCAGCTGCAGCTCGGTTAATATGGCATTCATGCGGCGGACGATAAAACCAATCAGACCATCATTGGGTTGTCCCGGGGATGCATACAGCGAGAGCAGGACAGAGTAGAAAATCTGATCGGATGTGATCGCCGTGGTATGTTGCTCCAGCTCGAGATATTTCATCAGTTTTTCGCATATTGCCTGCATCAGACCGACTGTAAAATACAGCGCTGTGACGACAGATTGCGCAATGACAACCGGTTCATCATCGTTAGACGCAGGTATACGTTCGAGCAGGGATAGAAGGATTTCGCAGCATCGAATCAGTGCATGGCAATGAATTTGCCGGGAATCGATCAACAAATTCTGAATGCTTTTGGATGATATTTCAGATGGTGAACTGATTTGCTGAGATATCGTTTCGGCAAGCTCTGCGGCTGATTTGAGAATCGTGTAGGGTTGCGATGGTCGTTCATCCAGCCTGCGAGAAAGCAACACGGAAAGGCGATCGTGATTGAGCTGTTCGATGTCTGCTTCTTCAATATCTTCCGTCGGAAATGCACGGAGTTCATCACACAGGGATATAAACGCTTCCGCACAGGATTCTGTATATACTGGCCAATACTCATTGAGTTTTGAGAATGTTTGTGCCAGCCAGTGAATATCGTTTTCCTGAGCTTTTTCCAACAGGATATGCAACTTATCGAGCAGCACTGCGACCGTTGCATGCTCAAAATCGAGCACAGGTGCAGACGCTTTAATAAAGGATTTCCAGCGTACAGCAAAGCCTTCGGTCTGGGCAGTGCCGAGGACCTCGTTTTTAAATTTTGTCACCAGTGAGCGCAGATGCTTGAGTTTTTTCTCGACGATCGAATGTGAGAAATGCTGTTCGAACAGATCACAGACCTGAAGGTAATTTTCGAAAAGCTCCTGGCTTGGGCGTGCGGGTACTCGGAGTTTATGAAGCTCGAAATACAGCTTTGCAAACAGTGATTCCAGCGTGCTTAATTTGTATTCTCTTGCAAACTGGGAGGCATTGTTCATGCTGCGGCCGGCATCTGCGTAGCCATTGCTGTAACCATAGCTAATCGCTGACTCGATGTAATGGAGCGATTCGGTCGTTAGCGCTTCCAGCGTTTTGGCCAGCTTATTAACTGTTCGTGTCGTCAGTTCAAGCGGGTTGACGTTATCAGCAACCGGCAGTGGGGCATCTGCAGAAGGTTGTCCTGGCTTTAGGGACAATTTTTCGTACAGATCTGTCAGGGTCTCTGTGAACCGTCCTGTATCAAACCGTGGTGCGCGTTTGGACAAATACGTCAGCAAATAGACGAAACAATTCAGGATCTCGTTGCTGTTGTCCACGAAATTACGCATTTTCGCGGCATCAAAGCGACGGGTGCTCTCTGTGCCAATATCTGCATCTGAAAATGTTATCGGAAGCAAATTGCCGATATAGGCAATCAGTGGCAGTTGCTCGTACAAACCGGCAAATGCAATGATATTGGCCAGACGATTGAGCTGCTTCATTAAATCACAGGCTTCATCGCTGTGCTTTTGAATCAGCAAAAGCTCCAAATCATCAAATAACCGCATCAGAATCAGCGAAGTAAATTGCCAAAGCTGATCGTCTTCGAGCAAATCACCAGGCTCAGCGTTTGGTTCGGCAACCTGTACGCCTCCCATACGTTTCTGAAGTTCAGAAATATCAAGGGTTTGAGCACGGATCGCGTGATGCGCAGTCAACGGCTGCTCGTTTGCTTTTGGCTGATTGTCGTTGATCTGCAGCCCGACAGGTTGACTCTCGTCTGATGCATTTACATCATCTTTAGCAACACCGGATTCTGCGTTGGCAAGTGGAATCTGATTGTTATCGGCACTTTCCGGGATAACGGCATTTCCCATTGGAAGACCGGAACTTAAAACGGCTTCTTGTTCCTGGGTTTCGGAGCCCAGCACAAGTGCATTCAATCGCTCAGCAAGCGTACTGTCCTCCGCAGCCGCCTCTGAACTCTGTTCATCTGGTGCTGAGGCACTGGATGATTCGGATTCAAAGCCTGCAACGTCAATATCGACTTCGACATCGCTCGATTCTGATTCAGAATCTTTTCCCAGCATATTTGGTACGAGTTCCTGAGTTTTCGTTACTCCGGACTCAATCGAATCGCTCTCCGGGGCTGCTTTATCTTCGACGTTTATCTCAAGATCATCAAAAGCATCCGTGAGCTCATCAAGCCAATCCGAATCAAATCCCATGTCGGTATTATCCTGAGATTTTGTAACCGGATTTACTTCATCTTCAATCGTCATCTTTCCACCTTATCAACGAGACACAATCCATCCGCGTCCGCAAAATGATTAATATGGCATAAAAAGTTCCAGATTTGAAGTATTTTACCCTACTGCATGGTAATTATTGTAACTGTTCTGCCATTGCTTGAGAACGCCGTAGGCATTCAATATCAATAGCCACAGGTTGGTGCTTAGCGACTGCCGGGGGATCAAAGCGTCCCCCTCTTTCAGGTGCGCCACGATGTGGCGCATACCACCAGCACGCTGAAGATGTGCAATGATACAGCCCAGGGAGAGCGATGCGTAACCCCGGGGATGAGGGTGCGGGGCAGGGTCTGACATTTTTGTCAGTGTTGTTTTTCTCCGCACGACCAGATCATTTTTTTTAAACCGCCCAATTTTTCGCGTGTAAAAATTTTTTTTCATTGACTCTTGACAAATGCGTTCATTTCGGCATGACAAAAAAGTCATAATTTTTTGATGTTGTTTTTTATCGTGACCATCGTTTTTGGGGGGCAGGAATACGCGAAATTATGGCTAAAAACCTAGCGTTTATAGCTTGATACAAACGGAGGATGCGCCAAAATATCCAGCGCAAAGCCATTGGTTTTTTATCGCCATAAATCACATTTGAAGCGTAAAAAGTTCTTTAAAAACAATTTGTTATAAGAAATATTTAATCTTGGTCTTTGGATTGCACACAGCCTGCAGTCGCGCGATTCGCGCGGGGAAACATTCGGGGCTATTTGTGAGAGGTACAATCATGTTACAGACCAACGATAAAAGTCGTTCCGAAGATATCTGGAACAACGAAACGCTCTCCATTGCTGACGCAGCAACTTCCGGGATTTCCACGGGTTTTAGTTCTGTCAATTATTACCTCAACCGCATCAGCAGCATACCTTTGCTATCTCGTGAAGATGAAGAACATTGGGGCTGCGAAATGGATGAGGCACGCCAGCAAATCATGATGGCGGTTTTCAGTACAAAACCCGGCATTGATATGATTCTCGAACAGGTCGAAGCATTTTGCCGAGGCGAACTTAAACTGAAAGATCTCATTGGCCATCGACAGATGGAAGATGAGGAACGCGAAGAATCCAGCGACTCCCTGATGCAGGGATTTCAGCAGCTCTCCGAGCTTCTGTCTTCTCGCAATTGCAGCAGTCCTGCAAAACGCAAAAAAATCATCGAGATTATGCAGACGCTCGATCTCGGCATGGACTACATTCTCAGCGTTGCACACAAATTACTTGATCTGGCTGCACCGCTGATGCAGGCTCGCGCCAATTGGCAGGAACTTTGTTCGCTGATGGGCGTTACAAGTGCGACGATGCTCGAACACATGGGCCGTTTTTGTCGTCACGAAGCCTGTCGTTATATCGTCAATGCCAGCCAGTACAAGCGATATGACGATACCTATCAGGCCTATCTCGCCGCACGGGAATCGATGAAAAGCCGTCTTGGCGGAGAAGCGGATAAACTGGTCGATGGTTTTGAAAAACAAATCGATATCATTCAGGCATCCCGGCTTCGCTACGAGAAAGCCCGATCCATAATGATTACAGCAAATTTGCGACTCGTCGTCATCGTTGCACGCCGATATGCCCACCGCAACATGAATTTCCTCGATCTCATTCAGGAAGGCAACATTGGTCTGATGCGTGCAGTTGAAAAGTTCGATTACAAACGCGGGCATAAATTCTCGACTTATGCGACGTGGTGGATCAAACAAAGTGTCACGCGTGCCTACGCCGATCAATCCAGAACGGTTCGTGTGCCGATTCATCTAATCGAGATTATCAATCAAATCACACGTACGTCACATCAGCTTGAACAGGAATTCGGCCGGACGCCGACAACTACCGAGATCGCAGAGCATCTCGATATGACGCGTTCGTACGTCGAAAAAATGCTCGATATCGGCCGTACAACCGTTTCCCTCGATTCTCCCATTGGCGAAGATGAAGATTGTTCATTGGCCGATTTCATCGAGGATACCTCATCCTGCAATCAGATTGATGCGCTTTCTGTCGACGCACTCAACTCTGAAATCGCGAAGTTGCTGTCGACGCTTTCACAGCGCGAAGAGCGCATTCTCAGACTGCGGTTTGGCATCGGCGATCAGTCGATTCATACGCTTGAGGAGGTCGGGAAAGAATTCAGCCTTACCCGCGAGCGCATTCGCCAGATAGAGGCCCGCGCCATTTCCAAGCTTCACGTTCCTGCGCTTAATTGCGACCTCGCCCTGTTCGTCTGATTGGATATCTAAAGCCCGTCTTTATTGGATGGGCTTTTTTGTTGGCGCTGCTATTGCTTTTGCAATACGCAGCGCCTGGCATGCTTCGACTAAAGGTCGTGCGCATGCCAGAGACGCGTCTTGGGCTTTGCCCATACGACGCGTATCTAATTGCAGTTTACAGCGTCACGACAAAACCCTTCATTCCTGTCTTTTTCTCGATATTTGCCTGCAGCGTTTCTGCCGATTCACGCTTGCTGCCGCCATCGATTCGCACCCGATACCAGCCCTGGCCTTTGACCGTTTCATTGACCACGATGGCATGATATCCCTGCACATTGAGTTGGCGGACGAGTGTCTGTGCATCTGCTGCATTTTTGAAAGAAGAGACCTGAACCGCGAATTTTCCTGTCAGTTTATTGCTCATGCGCTTGTTTTTGGCGATGAGGGCAGGATTCTGTTCCAGCTCAATTTCCGGCAGGGCGCGTACGGGAACCGGTTGTTCCAGCAACGTAAAAAAGTCGTAGTGGTAAGGTTCGTCGGTTTGGGGCTGCAGATAAAACCGATCGGATTTCATCTGCATATCGCGAACAAGGCTTAAATCGAGGATTTCTGGTTCGGACAGCTGTCCACGAGCCCACGATTGAAAGAACAGAAATCCCACGACACCAAGACAAACAAATACCAAAACGATGAGTGGCATCCGCCAGCTTCCCAATTTGCCCATAAATAGAACCTCCCAGCCAAACAACAAAAAACACGCATCTTTTAATATCAGGTCTTTGCGTGGGCAAATTTCTGATGTTTTGGATCAAATTTGCGTTCTCGGATGATTCATAAAGGTTGGAATAGACGCGCGATCCGCATATTTTGTGGCGCTGTTTAACGATCGTGGATATGTTTTCGCACACGATGTCGGGGAGTATAGGCTTATAGCTTGTGGCTTATAGCTTGTAGTTGTCTAGGGAGCACGATAAGCCATAAGCTATAAGCTAAAAGCCTTGAAGCGAAGGACTTTGCATTTTCATATCCACGCTTGTTAAACAAAGCCTATTATTCTGACGAACAGGACAAACGCTGTGGACCGGGGCGTTGCCGGGGGACCCCGCCTTGGGGGTAGGCGCGTATTTGCTTGCAAAGAGCGCCGCAGGGGGGGGGCCCCCTTATTGAAAGAATGAGAATTACCCGGGATCGAACGAAACGGTTTGTGCACGATTATTTTGGTGCAACAAGGGTTTCTGCCGTTTGCCAAAGGATTTTTCCCGTATGCGCTTCGGTGATGTCCAAACTCGCATAATCCATAAAGAGTCTGGCGTTGCTGTTGTTTTCGACCAAATCCCAGTGCTCGAAATCTGGCGAAACCAGCAATACCTGCTGCGTATTTTTGTGTGTAAAGGTAGATAAATAGCCTTCCGAAACAGCGGCAAGGCCGCCGAGATTCCGATAATCGACGCCGTTGAGTTCCATCGTTTGATGGCCTTCGCCAGCAAAGGGAATGCGATCGATGCGCGTCATACCGTTATCTGATTGCCAGGCGACAGCAAATGCATCCACACCTGCGGCAATCAGCGGGCGGGTGGCTGTCGAGGCACCAAGCTCGATTTTTTGATCCGTGTTGGTCAAATCGGCTGCATACATTTTGCCGCCTTCTGCCCAGGAGATTAGCGAATGTTTACCGTTTGAGGTGACGGCGAGCGTTCGAACGGGTTCGTCAGATTGAATCGTGGCTGCGGTCGTTCGCTTGGCATTTTGGATATCATAGAACTCACAGACAATTCTGGGGAACAGTTGCTGGTGACTGTCGTTGGGTTCGATACCCCGGCATATCACAATCTGGTTATTCTGGTATGACGACAGAGCCGTCTGAACGATGCGTGCATTTGGCTGTCTCAGATCCACCGTTCGCTCGATTTGTCCGGCGGTATCTGTGATAATCAGTGTATTTTTTTGCGCATCGCCAACATAGATGCCTTCGTTGAGTGCGAACACAAAATGGTTTCCGGCGGCAACGACATCATCCACGCGAGAGCCGGACTGCGTGTCCGATTCGTACAATTTGACTGCGATTGGATGATTTGGGTTTGTTCGTTCTGCAATCAGCGACATGCCGAGAAAACAGACCTGCAGTTCGGTTTCGGGACACAGAGAAATATCCCGGGCATCGCTTTGATAGGCGATGGCAATATGTGATTGCGTTGCTACAGAACCGAAAAACTGCGTGGGCAACCGGTTTTCCACCCGAATCATAAAAGGTCCTGGAGGTCCGGGTGGCGCTGGAAGCTTCTGAATTTCTGCAACAGTATCTGTCGGCGTTGGCATTTGGGCATTTGTCTGGTTGCTGGGGGCAATATTTTCTTTTGGCCCGCATCCGCAAACCATTAATGCGCACAAAACGCCGACAGGCAGGAAGCTGAATGTATTCATATCATGCGTTAGTGCTTATTTTTGAGCTGCTCCGAGAACCAGCCGCCGGTCATGGAATCCAGCGTGGCAGTCAGTTCCTGGATTTTCAGTTCAGCATTCAGGCGTGCGGCAACATCCGAAGGTGGATTGGTAAGCATATCGATCTGAGCCTTGCGACGCTGATAATAGACTTTTGTGACATTCTTCAGAATTGAGTCACGGGTTTTGGTTGCGGAATTCATCTGAGAGACGACGCGGAGCTGATCGGAATTGAAGATGAGACCGCTCAATTCCCATTCTGCGTGCACTTTGTGCTGCATATAATCTGTATCTTCCTGGTATGATGTCTGTGTGATTGTATCCCATTTGGAGACGTCTGTATTATCTGAGAATTTGGTTTGTTTTTGGGGACGATCGCGATCCTGATCGCGATAGGTCCACTCATAATATACCTTTTTGGGGAGTGCTCTTGATGCACCGGATCGCGTATACAAACCTTCCAATCTGTCTGAACTCAGACCGGCATAATTCACAGCTGCCTCCTGGGTCGCTTCGATGGTGGGTTCATTTTTGAAATGCGCCATAATCGACTGGACATCGTTTTGAGCCATTGCCGCAACTGGAGTGAGTGCAACAAAGCTGGCAAAGAGAACTGAGCAAAAACGTTTCATAACAAGTTATCTCCTGTCAATAATTGCAGACGATTCGTCTGCTAAAGTTTCTGTTTAAATCTTAGTAATTGGCATATTTGGCTGTTGGATCGGCATTGCCGTAAATCGCCGGAAGATAGTAGCCGCCAGTCAAATAGTTCAGGTTAGACTCTACCTCATCAAGGCTGAGAATCACTTTCAGCTTACGCTTTGGCACCTTATTCCCCCCTTTCTTTGAGGATTTGTCCGGGAATTTGGGGAAATCCAGCGCAAGGGTCATTTGCAGCGCATGGCGTTTGTTTAATTCCTTCTGAACTTTGGTCATCAGGCGGAGACGTTCCTTCTTTAACTGCTGTAATTGATAGGATGTCGATATATCCTCTCGCATGACCGTGTCGACCTGGAAAGTCCACCTTGCCATGATTTCCCAATAGGATGTCGTTCGACGCATAGATGTCCAGGTATCCGATTTCAACATCTTCGCTATGTCATCGATTTTAATCGCGCGTTTGTCCTGACGATACTGCTCGTAAAAGTAGTTAAACATGACGGTCGGAAGCAACCAGGCTAAACCATCCCGAAGTGCCCAATTCTTATCCAGATTGTCACCGATGTAATGCGCTTCGAAAGCTTTTAATATGACTTCAGCATCCGTCGGTTCTTTTGCCCATTTTTTCTTTAAATCCTGATATTCCTGGCTTGCTTCGACGGCGCTCGAATCCTGTGCGAACCAGACGCCGGCAGAAGTTGCCATGATGGCCATGGATACGCCATCGTTCAATATGGCTACAGGTCCGAGATCGGTCGTGAACAGCGCTTTATTCTGGCCTACCCAGCCATTATCATATTCGAAGACGTGTCCGTTTGTGCGAACGCCAAAGCGATTCAAACTCGGATCAGAAGAGAAAATCTGGTTGATTGTCTCATCGGCAAAAGGCTTATGCGGGATCTCGGTAAAGACAAACTGATCTCTATTCTGCTCACCCTGATAAATCGTCTCTGTGGTGAGTACGATCGACTGGCCCCCCGAACCAGGCAATAGATCGAGAATGACTTCATTCGGTGACATTCGCGTATCTACTTCCTGCCATGTCAGGCCAAGGTCTGAAGAATGATACAGCCGATTCGTCGAAAGTCCCCACAATGCTTTGTCACTTTCGACATAGCGGACTGCATAAAAAGCGCCGTCGATTCCGGCATCGATGGTGACCCAGTTTTCGCCGCCGTCCCGTGTCATTGTGATGCCTGATGTCAGGCCCATGACGACGATTTGTCCGTCGGCGGAGATATCGAGTGACAGAATGGACTGGTCTTCTGGCGCTGACATAAATAACTGCCAGTTTTGTCCCTTATCAATGGTTAGATAGATGGCTTCTGATGTGACTGCATAAGTTACGTCGGGCGTTGACCTGAACGACCAGACGGCAGAGCATCTGGCTGCAGCACTGATGGCTTGATCCGTATCTGCACCAGCGCCTCGCATGGCTAAAAATCGTGTAATAAACGGATCGTAATCAGACAGCGCAACGCCGTCACCCTGTTCCATCATAAGAAGAGGAATTTGGGTCAGATCCGACTCGATATCCAGATTCAAAGCGGCGATGGATTCCAACTCGTTGATATCTTTGGCATCCAGAAGTTCATCGTCAGTGATCTCTTCGAGCAGCGAATCGGCGAGATCTGAAGAGCCGAGCTGCGTTTCGATTTCATGGCGCAGATATTCGCGCAGGCGGTTTGCCTGCATATCGCCCTGTTCTCCGGATTTCACCGACAAATCTTCATTATCTGCATTATCATCCGCATCACTGCCCATGCCGGATGCACTGAACGTCAATCCTTCAGACCAGCTGCTGCCGGAATCGTTGCTCACGACGATGCCGCCTAAACCACCGACGTAAATCGTTGACGATTCGCCAGCATCCACCGCAACCGCAGTTGATCCGCTCAACAACCGTTGCTCTGCAGACATTCCCCACATCCACACGCCTTCCCGGAACTGATCCGTTCTGTTGTAATGTGCTGAATGGCTCTCCAGACCAGCGCCCTGAGATTCTGCTTTTTCATTGTTAACAGACTGGGCATTGACGCCTGAACCAATTCCCAGCAATAAAAAAGCCGCGATTAAACACGTGGATATCTTGCACTTTTTCATGAAGCAAACCCTAAATCAAATAAACAGGTGCCTTCGCTGTACCATAAACTATCAGGTATTGCTTTTTTCTCAAAGCATTTCTTTATTTTTTCTAATTCCAGCAATGTATTCTGTCGTTATATGTGCGACATGTAGACTTGATTTTGTGCTTTGGCAATGTGTCACAAGCGTGGATATCGTGGATATATAATGTTCAAAGGCATTTCTTCTCTTTGCTTTGAGCCCGGAACTTAGCGCTTTGAGCCGTTTGTCTCGTCTCTAAGCGCCAAGCTTGTGTGACAATAATCCATGAACAAAATATCCACAGCCATTTATTGATAACAGCTTTGTGGTGCAGTGCCTTTTAATGTATCCGCTTCAATGATGCCGTATTCGCTGGAAGTAAAGAAATACACGCGTTTTAACGTTCCGCCGTTTCCATCAATTTCTTCGATGGTGTCACCGGTCGTGCAGAGTATGATTTCGCTGCTCGGTGCATAACAGGATTTGGGTGATGTTTTATAAATCCACTTGACGTTTCCTGTGGCAATATCGATTCGCGTCAGCTTGTCTTTGTCTATCGCAAGGACATCTTCGCCAACAAATTTGGCGTTGATGAGATTATTGAAATTCCTTGCGAAAATCTTAAATCCTTTGTCTTCTCCGGTGGATGAAACATACAGCTGACCATTTTCGTCAACGGCTGCAATGTTGTTGCCCGAAAGTGCGATGGCAAGATGCGCGATATGGACATTCGTGCGGCCAATGGCTTTGAGCGATCCTTTGGCGTTTTTATCATCCATAAAATAAATCAACCCCGTCTTTTGCGTTGCTGCGTCATCCGTGGCGAGTACCGCTTTGCCTTCGTTTGTGAGCGAAACGGCATATGGATCAACAGAAAACTTCATCCTGGCATCGGGACTTTGGCGATTGATGAAGTCCTGCACGGTTTCGGTAAGCTTGATGCCTGAAAAGCGTTTGGGAACGTTCCAGATATTAAAAACGTTGGCGCTGTCCTGGGTTGCCATCTCCTGATTATCGGGCGAAAACAGCACGTTTTTAAGCTTGGGATCGCCGGCAAGTCTGAAAAGCTCGGTGCCGGTTTCGATGTGGACGATCATAATTTTGTCATTGGTGTAGTGAATGATCACGTCATCGCTAGGAATAAGTTTGTAATTGTCCGCTGAATCCGGGAGCTTTTTGATTAGTTTCGCAGAATCATTGCCGTCCGTCTGCCAGAGTGTTGCATCGGCAAGCAAATACTGGTGGGATCCGTCCTGCTTTGTCACCATTTGAACAATCTGAGATTTGCATTCGTCACTGATCTTTTTCGTTGAAGCCACAGCTTTGGGTGACTGAACTGATGCTGTTTCAGCATTTGCCGCGGTTTCGGGGGCACTCGGGCTTGTTGCCGATCCGGATGCACATCCAGCGATAAAACTGGTAAAAACGGCACATAGAATACAATTGACATAACTGGGTTTCATACGCACTCTCTCCAAAATTAGCCGCAACATGCAGCAGTTGGATCTTTGCCTGTGGCCACAGGAAATGTCAATCAAAGATATGAATTTTTAGCGGTATGGCGTGTAGTGGTTGCAGATCAGATCACCGCAAGGCGGCAACAGGGCGTATGGCCGCAGGTCATAGCCCGAAACACAGGGCGTATGGCCGCAGGCCATAGCCCGAAACGCATGGCGTATGGCCGCAGGCCATAGCCGCGTTCCCAAATCTCTTGCAAAAAATTTTTTTTTCGCGTATGACGCCGCCAGATTTGGCAGATCGGCTTGGCTGATTTGCGGTTTTTTATATGGAGTTCCCGATGGACGATCCTCTCAGTTATCACTTGTGCTTTTGCAGAATCTGAGGGAGCGATTTGTCTTCCTCGCTTTGCTATTGGAGGAAGACCATGAAACAGTTCATGATGTGGCTTTTCGATTTTCCGTTATGTTTTGCATGATTCGGTGGTATCCGCGTTTGTTTGCAGAACATAATGGAGAATTGTGAAATGTCTGAAGAAAAAAGACCACATGAGATAACATTTGATGATTTGTGGGAAATTTGGCCGACGCTGGATGATGAGGATCGCGCCGAATGGTTTGCGCAGCTCAACCGTGAAGATGCGGATGATTTCTTTGAGTCGATTCCATGCGAGGATCAGGCCGCATTGCTCACCGAAATGGGCGACAAAGACCGCCGTCGCTGGATGCATTCTCTGGCTCCGGACGATGCCGTCGACGTTCTGCAAATGATAGATGATGTGGATTTGCGCCAGGCGCTTAAAGGTTATTTACACGGCCGAATTCAGAAAGAAGTTGACGCACTGATGGCGTACAAGGAAGACGAGGCAGGTGGTTTGATGAGCCCGCGTTTCGCCCGATGCCGTCCCGAAATGAACGTCGACGAGGCAATCCTTTATGTTCGCAAGCAAATCCGCGACGAACTCGAAACGTTCTTCTATATTTATGTGCTCGACAATCAGCAGCACCTGATGGGCGTTGTCTCTTTCGAGGAAATGTTCAAAGCCGATGGCAACCGAAAAATCAGCGAGATAATGGACAACGAGCCGACGACACTCGATGAGGATATGGATCAGGAGTCGGTCGCGCTGATGTTCGCACGCGAGGATTCGTATGCGCTGCCCGTCGTCGATGAAAATAACGTGATGAAAGGTATCATTACCATCGACGATATCGTCGACGTCGTCCAGGAAGAGGCCACCGAAGATATCCAGAAAATGGGTGGTATGGCGGCCCTTGACAACGACTACCTCCAGACTTCGTTCGTTGAGATGTACAAAAAGCGTATCGGCTGGCTGGTCGTGTTGTTCGGTTGCTCGTTTATTACGACCCGCGTCATGGATCACTATTCCGAAGCCATGGAAACCGCGATTATTCTTGGCGTTTTCGTACCGATGATCATGGCCTCGGGCGGCAACACCGGTTCTCAGGCTGCGACGCTGATTACGCGCGCGATGGCACTCGAAGAAATCAAGCTCAAGGATGTATTCCGCGTCTTTAGCCGGGAACTCATCGTGAGCAGCGCACTCGGTCTTACCCTTGCGCTGTGCGGCCTTGGCGTCTCGCTTGCCTATCATTTTATGGGCCTGTTTCCCGAAGGTGCCGGCGTGCTCGTTCATCTCAGCGCCACCATTGCCATCAGCGTCGGTGTGCTCGTGATCTATGGTTCACTCGTCGGTTCCATGCTGCCGTTCCTGCTTAAACTCTGTCACGTCGATCCTGCAAGCGCATCGGCGCCTTTCGTGACGACCATCGTCGATGCCACCGGCATCATCATCTACTTCACCATCGCCAGTCTTCTCCTTAATGGCATATTGCTTTGATTTGCTCGCCTTTCGCCTGTTCAAACGCCGCTTTGCGACGTTTGACCGGCGATACGGCTCGCCCAGGCGTCTATTGGCTGCGCCAATACGCCGCCTGATGCTGCGTGGATAGCTTGGAGCAAATTTGTATCTTTATGTGTGCCTACGTGCGCCATGTGGTTTAATTTCCAGCAAAATCAACGGGTTGACGCCACAAACGTGTTGATATTTTCACACGGATACCGCTATTGTGTGTTGTCCCAAAGGAGGGGGCTGGCAATGAAAAAGTTATCCATTCCCGTACTGATGTGTTTGTGTGCTGCAGGATGTGTTGAATCGACCACGAATGATGCGATGAAGTGTAACTGTACGTTCGATCAAACTTGTGAGAACGGGGTATGTCTGGATACCTGTGCACCAAGCAGGCCATGTCCGAACGATCTGACATGTGTCAATAATGTATGCCGCGTTGACCAGACTACAAAGTGTGATGTGGGGACAAAACGCTGCAGCGATGATATGACGCGTGTTCTCATCTGCAACGATAACCAGGAATTTGTGACAGATCAGGAATGCGGTGAAGGCAATATCTGTGATAGCGCGATTTGTATTCCCGAAGATTGCGAAGAAAATACCAAGCGATGTCACAACAATAACGTTGAAATTTGTAAGAATAATACATATCGCGTGTATACAGAGTGTGAATTACCAAGTGTATGTGATGAAACGAAGATGGACTGTGTGACGGCAGATGTTTGCGCTGATGGCGTAAAACAATGTGGCACAGACGGCAATGTACAAATCTGTAATAACGGCCAGTGGACACAGCTCAAGATGTGTTCAGAATCTGCGCCATGTAATCCGGCGACTACAAAGTGTGCGAATGACGTGGATAGCTGTGAAGATGGCACACAATCTTGTGCTGATAATGATTATTTGATGATTTGTGAGGGTGGGGAATGGACCAGGACTCGTTGTGAAAGCAATAAAGTCTGTTATGAAGATGATTGCCGCGAAAAATGCGAAGTAAACGCCTCGAACTGTACATCAGATAAACTCTATCGCAAGTGCAACATTTTTGGCATCTGGGAAAACGGCGGATGTGCGAGTGGACAGATATGTAATGATACAAGTGGCACTGCTGTTTGCGAAGGCACATGTACAGAAGGATCCTATAGTTGTGATGGTAATGTATTAAAAAAATGTGAGCTTCACGAAATCATTACAATTCAGAGCTGCGAAGCCAGCGAAACCTGCAGTGAATCTGAAGGCCGTTGTGTGCCCAAATGCGGCAACAAGCAGCTGGATAACGGCGAAGCCTGTGATACGACGGTTCCAGCAGCCAAAACCTGCGCAAGCGAAAAGGGCGATGGTTATACGGGAACCCTTTCGTGTACATCATCGTGTACCATTGATACAAGTGGCTGTGAGCTCAAATGCGGCAACAAGCGGCTGGAAAGCGGCGAAGACTGCGATACGACGGTTCCTGCATCCAAAACCTGCGCGACCGAAAAGGGCGATGGCTATACAGGAACCCTTTCGTGTACATCATCGTGTACCATCGATACGAGTGATTGTGTGCGCAACTGCGGCAACGGACATCTGGATAACGGCGAAGCCTGTGATACGACAGTTCCTGAAGATAAGACCTGCGCAACCGAAAAGGGCGATGGCTATACCGGAACCCTTTCGTGTACATCATCGTGTACCATTGATACGAGTCAGTGTAAAAAATCCTCTGTCACACCACCAGATGGCGATTGGGATTATATACAGATTTTCGACAATATTAGGTCTGTGAGCATTCAGTATAAAACGAAGAATCAATTTGAAGAAAACGGCATTGCCTGGGAAATCATCGGCAGAACCCAGATGACACAGACAAACAACGGTCTGACAACAGATTATTCAATCGATGGCAAGGGCGTGATATTAAAATATGATAAAGATACTAAAAACTATATCAAAGCCACTGGTCTGACCAAAGGCATTAAAACGCTTGCGTTCGACTATCGAAGCTGGGGCACATCAAACGATAGCGGAACGATAAAAATTACAGCGGGCGACTTCTCTGAAGAATTTGACTTTCAAAATGACAAAACCTCGCAAGAAATATATTCAGCAACTGTGAATTCAGCAGCCACTGGCTTTACCATCGAAAGTACAAAGGGCGGACGTATCATCATCGATAATGTTCGCTGGACAAATCAATAAGGAGCAATTTATGACTATGAATCTTTGGGATCGTTATCGTCAGTATCTGTGCGTCTGTCGTGATATTGAGCTGTCGCTCGATATCAGCCGTATGACATTTGATGAGGATTATTTCGATAGCATGCGTGAACGCATTTCTAAAGCGCTGGACGATATGCAGGCGCTTGAGAATGGTGTCATTGCAAATCCCGATGAAAATCGACGCGTTGGACATTATTGGCTGAGAGCACCGGAATTGGCTCCAGAACCTGCATTGCGCCAGGAAATCGTTCAGACAGTTGCAGATATCAAGGCGTTTGCAAAAGATGTTCATGAGGGCGTCATTTGTGCCCCAAATGGAAGAAAATTTACGGATTTGCTCGTGATCGGCATTGGCGGATCGGCACTTGGGCCACAGTGGATCGCATCTGCGCTTTCGTCCGCAAGTGATATGCTTAACGTGTATTTCCTCGACAATACCGATCCCGAAGGCATCGAATATACGCTATCACGCATACTGAACCTCGAAACGACCATCGTTGTCGTGATTTCGAAGTCCGGATCGACTCCCGAAACGCGCAATGGCATGATTACCGCTGCAAAGTATTTCGAAGCCAACGGTCTGAAGTTGTCGGATCGTGCGGTAGCCGTTACTGGAACAGGTTCTAAACTCTATAACACAGCGCACAGCGAAGGATGGATTCGTACATTCCCGATGTGGGACTGGGTTGGCGGCCGCACTTCCGAGCTTTCGGCCGTTGGTCTGCTCCCCGCTGCGCTGCAGGGTATCGATATCGATGAGATGCTTGCCGGCGCTGCCGCATGCGACGTCCATACGCGATGCCGTGATATCTCAAAGAATCCGGCCGCTTTGATGGCTTTGATGTGGTTCAAGGCTACCGATGGCAAAGGGCTGAAAGATCTGGTCATTTTGCCATACAAAGATAAGCTCTTGCTGTTCGCCCGCTATCTGCAGCAGTTGATTATGGAATCACTCGGAAAAGCACTCGATCTGGATGGCAAATCCGTGCACCAGGGATTGACGGTCTATGGCAACAAGGGATCCACCGATCAGCATGCATACGTTCAGCAGCTTCGCGATGGCATTAACAATTTCTTTGCGACTTTTATCGATGTTTTCGAATATGGCGCAGCTGCTGTCGAAGTCGATCCCAATGTGACCCCGGGTGATTATCTGCATGGATTTTTGCTTGGCACACGTCAGGCTTTGAACGAGAGCGGCCGCGATTCGATGACAATTACAGTCAATCGCGTCGATCCCCGCACAATTGGTGCGTTAATCGCACTGTTTGAACGTACTGTCGGTCTGTATGCATCTCTTATTCATATCAATGCCTATCATCAGCCAGGCGTTGAGGCTGGCAAAAAAGCCGCTTCCCGTGTACTCGCCATTCAAAACGAATGTATCGAAGCGCTCAAAGCACATCTGAAAATGTCGATTCGTGATATTGCTGTTGCGACGAACCGTGCGGATGACGAAGAAACCATCGCCAGAATACTCGGATATCTGCAGGCCAATCATCGGATTCAGGCAACATCCGAAGATTTATACGACTTTGAACGAAAATTCTTTATATAAGTCGTATCTGTAAATCTCATTTCCCGGATACGCCAAGGTGTCCGGGATAACTCAAATCTGCTGATTGTTGAGATTTGAGCTTTCGTTATTTGTTTTTGCACCAGGATAGTTCGGAATGAATAAAGATATATTAAAGAATTTATCTATCGATAGTATGGGTAATGGCGATGCGACAGATCTATTATCGGGCAGATCAAGCTATTTATTAAAACCACACACCACGGATATTCCCGGACTTGATGACGCGGCTTCTGCCACGGAATCTCCGGAAAAATCATCCGATCCGCAATTGGATTTTTCAAATATCATTCCGGAAAATCAGCCAAACCAAAGCAATTCTGATAACAGTTTTGATTTGGATGCTTTAAAACTGGATAGTATTGTTGCTGAACCCGATTTCGGTCGTAATGAAGTTTTAAATCAATCTGCTTCAGAGCCTTCTTCATCTTCATCTGAATCGTCCGAAACACCAGCGTTTGCGGGGCTATCTGCAGATAATCTGCAACTCGATCGGCGTCCGGCATCTGTATCTGCGCCAAGTCAACATACGGTTTCTCCGCAGCCTTCTCTGCCAATTCGCACCACAGATCATTCAGAAATTCATGACTATTCGGATAACAGTGGCTGGCGTCAATATATAAAACTGATCGTGATTGCCGTGCTCGTGCTTGGTATTGGCGGTTTTATTGGTTACAATCGGTATCATCACTACAAAATTACACAAAAGCACGACCAGCCCATGGCTGATTATGACTTTAACCTGTCATATCTCGAAAACTTTGGTGCGCTCCCCATGCAGGGAAATCCCGATGCCCTTGTCACATTGTCGGTTTTCTGCGATTTCCAGTGTCCCTATTGCCCCAAAATCGGTGAAGAAGTCGACAAATTGCTGGAAAAATATGATGGTGATTTGCGCGTCGTTTGGGTGAACTTCCCGCTTCCTTTTCATATCATGGCATTTCCTGCCGCGCACATGGCAACTGTAGCCTATAGCCAGGGAAAATACTGGGAAATGAAAGACGAACTCTATTCACACCAACAGGAAATGAACAAAAATCCCAACTATTTTACCGAGGCTGCAGAACGTGTGGGGCTGGATATCGACGATATGAAATCGGTTCTTGAAAATCCCGATCTCGTCGAGGAACTGCGCGATGCAATCAATACCGGCAAATCGCTTGGGGTTGGCGGCACACCAGCAATGGTGATCAATAAATATGTGATGCCTCCCCAAAACAAGCAACTATCTATGGATTTGATCGATTATGAACTGGAACGCGCTCGCCAGATTCACAAAGAAACCGGTTTGCGCGGCGATGAACTGTTCCGCGAGTTGATTGATACTGCGCCACCAGTTGTCAATATCGGCATATATGAGATCAATTTCGGGCAAATGTGGGAATAGCAGCGGCGTATCCAATTATCCTTGTGTATGTAAATTCGCACCGCTGAATATCAATGATGACACGCCTGTTCGGCGTGTCTGAACACAATTATTTAGGCTCTGTTTAACGATCGTGGATATGAAAATGCAAAGTCGTTTGCTTCACGGCTTTTAGCTTATAGCTTATGGCTTATGGTGCGCTTTAGACAACTACAAGCTATAAGCCACAAGATATAAGCCTGTACTTCCCGACATCGGGGGCGAAAGCTATATCCATACTGGTTAAACATAGCCATAATTTAATATATCAATACTTTATCTTCTCCAAACTTATTGATGAGCCCATCGATATATTTCAGCGCCTCGGCACGTCGTTCCTTAAACCGTTCGTAGCTCTTGAGTTCTTCTTTGGTTGGATTGGGTATGAGATGTTCAAGCAACTTGTCGGGATCGAGTACGCGCAGATTATAGACGAGATCCCGGCTGAACGTCTGAACCATATTTAGCCGCTTAACGACGCGAGGTGCATGCCAGGCCGGTAATGCTGCACCATTATCAATGGCAATGATTCCACCGGGCTGAAAATGACAATTGGCACCATAGTTATCCTGTGCGCCGCTGTATCGATCCCAGTTGTTGGTGAGATAATCGATCAATGTGAGATCCGAAAGCTGCTGTAAAATATCCCGCGTTGTCAAATCTCCGGAATATTCTATCAATTTATTCAGATCGTGCATGGCATTTGGACGACCGCCTGCCAAGACATTTTTATAGAATGTATTGAGATCCGGGTATTTCGTCGTTCCCGGCCGCTGATATATCGTCCATGCGGATGTCACTTCTATTGGAAATCCGATAAATGTGGGAATCCATTCTTTATATGCGGCATATAATACTTTATTTCCGCCTTCATCAGCCCAGATCAGATGTTCGAATTTGCTGCGATAACCCGCATTTTTCTTGGATGTCGATGCATTATACAATGTATTGAAATCTGACTTTGTCCAACGCACTGGACGTGTGACCGGTGTATCAAAACTACAGCCCAAAATCTGGCAAAGCCGGTAATAGGCAATCTCCGATCGATACATCGTTTGCCGCAAATCCTGGTCGGGTTTGATCGCCGCTTTGGCCGATTCATCAGCCGAGTCCTGATATTTCAGCGACACCGTCGAACCGCCACCAAGTGCCGACAATGAATTGGTACCATGCGGTTTGACGGTGGCATCGAGGGTTTCGTTTAACAGCGGATCTGCTTCGACTGCAGCCCAAAACTCGCGGTCATTCGCCTTTTTCGACTTCAGATTATCCAGCGCCAGTTTTCGTGCAGCAGCAAATTCACCAGCATCCATCAGCTTTTGGAACTCAGAACGCAGGTCTGGTTGTTCATTACCTGCCGATGATTCGGTGTTCTCCGGCGTGACGATGACGGTTTCGTGCTTATTTGCGCTTGCAGCAGCTGTTGTTGTTTGTGTTGCATTTTGAAGTTCAACTGGTTGATTCTGCTGGATATTATTTGAATCTTCGGCGTTTGTGGTTTCTGTTTGAACCGATTGTTCTTCGTCAGATGCGGATGCAGTCTGTTGTGCAGTTTGTTCCGTATCATTCGAATTCTCAACGTTTGCATCATTCTGGGATTCGACGGTATTTGCCGGCTGAACGGTATGTGCCGAAGATTCTGTTGCGGCGGCAGGCTGCGGTTTTGAGCCTGCACAGCCATAAAGCCCGCTCACTGCTGCGATAGAGAGAACCAGGTTTAAAGCGAAATGATTTTTCATACCCCACCTTTCGTCAATAAACGACCAGTCGGTTTATAACCGTTATAAAAACTCTCTGCGCTCATGCGGGTTTTGCCTTCGAGCTGCAGCGTGCGAATGGCGAGCATGCCGGAAGCACAGGCAACGAGAAGCGATTTGGTATCGGCATCCAGAACCGTGATGTATCCGGGCGGAAACGAGCAACTCACATCCGTCGCCACGGCTTCGTGAATGACCAGGCGCTTGCCCTCAAAAAACGTATAGGCATTGGGCCAGCCCGAAAGTCCGCGAATTCTGCACGCCAAATCATGTGCATCCTGGTTGAAATCGATAAGCCCCATCGATTTGTCTAGCATCGGTGCCATCGTCGGTTCGCCGCTTTGCGGTACCGGTTCAATCTTTCCTGCTGCGATGTCAAACAGATGATCCATCAGTATTTTTGCCGAAACTTTCGACAGCTTATCAAACAGCGTCACCGGTGTTTCATCCGGTGCAATATCGACCACTTCTCGCGCATAGACCGGCCCTGTATCCATCCCGGCATCCATCTTCATCAGGCAAACGCCGGTCTGCGTTTCGCCGTTCAGAATCGCCCATTGCACCGGTGCAGCTCCGCGATATTTGGGCAAAAGCGATGCATGCAGGTTCAGCGGCGCTATCTTCGGAATGTCCAGAAATGCCTGTCGCAGAATCTTACCATACGCAATTGTTACAAAGAAATCCGGCGCAATCGCCGTCAGCGCATCGTACATTTCCTGCGTTTTGAGCTTTTCTGGCTGAAAAACCGGAATATCGTGTGCCTGTGCGCATACCTTCACCGCGGGTGGGGTGAGCTGTTTACCGCGTCCTGCCGGTTTATCCGGCTGTGTAACCACGGCACAAACCTCGCACGCCGGGTGCGCAATCAACGCTTCGAGCGTTGGAACGGCAAATTCTGGTGATCCCATAAACACGATTCTGAGCATGAAATAATCTCCAATCTATCTTGTAACACCTTGTTTCTGTTTGATAATTTTGCTCGTCTATTCGGCTTCGCCGAATACGACTCGCCTGCGCGGCTATTGCATACGCCGCGCAACGCGCTTTATATAATCAGCAACCAGCATTGCGCAATGTAGATTTTATCAATTTCTTCATCACTCGTAACGATCCAGCCGACCTGAAAGGGCGACAGGCGACAGCCCTGGAAAATGTGAGGTTTTTACTGTCCAGCAGACGGTAAAAAACGCAGAGCCCAGTGCGCAAATAAAAACACGCTCGGAATATCATTTCGCCAAACTGCGGAATGAATTTTCGCCAAATTGCTGAATGAAATTTCGCCAAATTGCGGAATGGATTTTCGCCAAATTGCGGATTTTGATTGATTCGACGGCAAGACGCTGTAATATGAGTGGGCTGGATATCATTGGAGGTGAAAACCGCATGTTAAGTTACAAGCCAAGAATCGTTGATGAAATCATCGTAAAACGTTTGAAAAACAAAGGAGCGATCATCGTTGAAGGTGCAAAATGGTGTGGTAAAACCACGACCTGTGAACAGCACGCTGCCAGCATTCTGTATATCAGTGATCCAGAGCGCGTGACGCAAAACCTTCAGTTAGCGGATATGACCCCTCGCTCTCTCCTTGTGGGGAATACGCCACGCCTGATCGATGAGTGGCAGATGGCTCCAAAATTATGGGATGCTGTGCGTTTCGAGGTGGATCATCGGGATGGATTCGGCCATTTCCTGCTCACCGGTTCCTCCGTGTCAGTGAGTATGGAAGACGTGCGTCACACGGGAACGGGACGTTTTGCCTGGATCAAGATGCGCCCCATGAGCCTGTACGAGTCTGCAGAATCTTCGGGCATGATCAGCCTTGGTGCATTGTTTCATGCAGATGATGCGCCCATTTTTGCAGAAAACCAGGCAACTTTGGAGGATATTGCGTTTTTCATTTGCCGTGGAGGATGGCCGCAGGCGACGTTTTTGCATGGTGAGGACGCATTGGTGCAATCCTTCGATTATTTGGATGCTGTGGTAAAGTCCGACATTTGTCGCGTTGATGGCGTATTTCGGAATGAAGCGCGAGCTCGTATCCTGATGCGTTCTCTTGCCCGACATCAGGGAACTCAGGTTTCCAATGCGACGATTTGTAAGGATATGAGTGTTAGCGATGCAACGGATATAAGCCGGGATACGGCAGCCTCTTATTTAATGGCACTAAAAAAGATATTTGTCATTGAGGATTGTCCTGCATGGAATCCGAATCTTCGAAGTAAAACAGCGATACGAACGTCAGATACGCGCTATTATATCGATCCTTCGATAGCTACCGCCGCACTTGGGGTGGGTCCCGGTGACCTGCTCAACGATTTGGAAACTTTTGGGCTCTTATTCGAAACACTTTGCATCCGCGATTTGCGCGTATATGCGGATGCGCTTGGAGGGAATGTATATCACTTTCGTACTAAAGAAGGCCTGGAGTGCGATGCTGTGATTCACCTGCGCAATGGAAGCTATGGATTGGTTGAGGTCAAACTCGGCGGTGACAAGCTCATTGAGGAAGGTGCTAAAACGCTTAAAACCGTTGCCGGTCATATTGATACATCGAAAATGAAAGCCCCGTCATTTTTGATGGTATTGACGGCCACTGCCCCCTATGCCTATCAACGGAAAGACGGGGTCTTTGTTGTACCGATCACGACGCTTAAGAACTAAGTGTTCGTTGGATGAGGTTGTGGGGACCGGTTGTTTGAAACAGATTTCTACAATTCTGGATATTTGTATTCATTTTTTATGGTGTGCTCGCTTTGAGACGCCCTGAACGGTCGTCTCTACAGCTCGCCTATGCGGGCTATCGCTGCGCGATACGCCGTTGCTCGCCCGCTATCTGCGATACGCGGGCGCATATTAATAGGTTATCCACAAAGTGTGCCGAACGCCGAGGTCGCCGTCGTTGATATATTTGCCATCGTCGTCGACAAAGCCGTAGTTATCGACGTACGCGATGGTGTTATTATCGTCGCCCGGCGACCTGTGTGCCGCTGGCAATTGCATGCGTCGTTTAAGGATTTGGCGCGGGTTCACATGCAAAAATTGTATTGATATAATTGCAGTCATAACATTTTACCTTGCTGCGATCTGTTACAACTTTGTCCTTTTCTTCGCATACCAGCGATTCTTCGAGGAAAACCGGGTTCGGATCACTGCTGCTCTGGGCATCGCAAACTTCGCTGCCCGAGATGACGCCATCGCCACAGGTCGATTCTTCGTATGAAACCTCCAGCAGATTGCGTTCTTCTGCGATATAGGTGGTGTAATCTGCTATGATGCCCTTGGGACCGCAGTACGTCCAGGTTTGCTCATTGTCGAACGAGATCGCTGCATCGAGTACATAGCTGCCTTCGTCACCGCTGATAAAGCCTTCGTAAAGATCATAATTGTGCAGCGTTCCGATATATCGGTCGATGCCATCGGCATTTGTCCACGAGGTATCGGCTTTTGGCCAGATATAATGAATATTCTGCTTCGTGATCTGTTCGTCCGACAGTTTTCCGGCGATAAACCGAATGGCAACGGATGGACTCACATCGGTATGGTTGGTGCGATCGCTCTGGTGCGGAATTTTAATTATGAGCGCTTGATCGATATTCTGGGTGCGGTCGGTCAGTGTGTTCGTACTAACCGTATAAGTACAGGATTCAACTTTCCATTGATGTGCAACGCAATGCTCACCCAGTCCAAAGACCGGGGCATAATCAGAAATTGCGGTAATGGCCCAGCCTTCATCCAATTTGGCATTGGCTGGTTCTGTGACGGGCGTTGCACTACACTTGCGGACGAAATCGACCGCATCACGATTGACAGCAGACATGAACGAATTGAGGTTGAATATATCCAGATCTGTTTCGTCACAATTCATGGACATAAATGCAGCTTCGGAAATGTGATGCTGTATGAGATCGTCAGTGATTTCTACATCGCAGTGGCCGTCGAAATAATCCTGAGTCTGTGAACAAACGACGACAGATGTTTTGGTGGATAATAATTCAAGTCCGATGCCTGAAAAACTGTAGGATTGAATGACCGTGCCGTCTTCTTTGAACATATTTAATACACATGAGGATGTATCAAAATCCTTCATGCTCATATTTGAAAATTCGAGAGCCAGACCGGCAATGGTTTTAGACTGACTGTCAAGGACAGGGACGACTTCGGTGAGTAGAATCTTCTTATCCGAAACACAGACATTTGATGTATCGATTTGGCAGTTATCGGTACATGCAATGGCGTCAATATCCAGGCCGAATCCAGGTAAACAGGGTTCCAGATCTACATCCATAAACAAGTCGTCATCGCATGGTTCGCCATTATCCAGAATGCCATTTCCGCATTTGTCCGCTACATACGCGCATGTATTATTCCATTTCCCATATCCTTCATCGCATGTAAAAGAACACTGGCCGTCCAAACATGTGTTCGTGGCATTTTCAACATGACATTGCGCATCATGTGCCCCGCAGTTTGTTAAGCTGTCGGCTTCGCATGCATTGTTATAGATATGATATCCCGTTTCGCAAGAAGTTGCCTGGCACATGCCCTCCGAACAGATTGTATTCGTGGCGTTCTCGACATGACATTGAGCATCATGCGCTCCGCAGTTTGTCAAGCTGTCGGCTTCGCATGCATTATGATAAGTGTGGTAATTTGTGTTGCATGTAAATGTACATGTTTTGTTTATACATTTATTGTTTGCATTTTCGACAAGACAAATTTTATCATGTTCACCGCAGTTCGTTGCGCTGTCGGCTTCGCATGCATTGTTATAGATATGATAATCTGTTTCGCAGGCCGTGACCTGGCAGGTGCTATCGGCATTACATATTCCGGCAGTTGCATGGTCTGTAAATGTATTGCAGTTCTGACAGCCCGATCCGCAATGTGTATCGTCATTTTTACAGACCAGTGTTTCATCCGAATCTTTGGTCTGATTGCAGACATTTCCTTCACATGGTTTGGCTGTGCATTGGCCTGCATCACAGACTTGTTTTATTGGATTGCACGACAGACAAGCTCCGCCATCGATGCCACAGGTTGAAATACTTTGTTCACTGGTACACTGACCTTGCTGCGTATTCAGGCAGAACCCGTTTTGACATGTTGTGATAATACATTTTCCGTTCTCACATTTTCCTGTATTCCAGCCTTCCAAACTGGTGCAGTCATTGTCCTCTGAACCACATGATTCTATCGTATCAGCAACACACAGATTGTCTTTGAGATGGGCATTGTCCTGGCATTCCGTGGCCTGGCATCTGGCTTCCACACAAATCCCGGCTTTTGTATATGCATCGAGCGTATTGCAGTTGACCGTTCCGGTTGTATTCCCATTTGGACATGCTTCTGCACTGTCTATCTCACATACGCCTTCGTCCGTGAGATGATATCCGGCAACGCAGGAAGTAATGATGCATGTTCCTTGCTGGCAGATGCCGGCAGTGGCGAGGTTTGCTGTATTGCAGTTCAGGCACTGGGTGCCGCAGTGATCATCCTGATTGATGCAGGCATTGTCAAAAAGGCATTCGTTGCCCAGGCAGGAGCTGATAATGCACTGCCCGTCCTGACAATATGCATTGTCCGCGCACTTTGTATCGCATTTGCCGCAGTGCATTGGGTCACTTTTGAGTTGTTCTTCAGGCAGACACATCGGATCTGTGTCGGTGCTGCAATTAACCATGCCAGCATTGCATCTATAGGTGCATTGTCCCTGATTGCATCCGGTCGTTTTGGCGGTTTCCTTGTCGGTGCAGACGGTGCCGCAATCACCGCAGTGATTTGGATCGTTGCCATGAATGTTGACGCAAATGTTCTGATTTGTTCCAGGACAAAGCGTTTCTTCCGCATTTTGGCACGACGACAGGACACACTTTCCATCAATACATTTCTCGAATTCCGAACAGGGCGTATAGCTGCTGCACGATACGTCTGCACCGCAGAAGTTTGGGTTTGTCATGGGATTGATACAGGAACCGCTGCAAATCACTTCACCTGGCGTGCATTGGAGCTGCCCTGGCGCATCGGTACAGCTTTCGTCCGCTTCAGGATCGCACTGAATTCGATTGATATTCGAAGATTCGGAACAAGCACTGACGACCACGGCGCTGAAAACCAAAATAATAGATAAGTATCTCATCACGAATTCTCTTTGTATAACAGATAATGTTTGAACAATGAGCGCTTTGCCCGAACATCTTCATGTAGACACGAGAATTAAAAACGTCAAATCGTTTCTAGAATTAGCTCATCGTATCTTTTGGGTGCCCTGAATCGCTCAAAAAAGCTTAGATTAAGTAAACCCAAGCTCATATATTATAGAGTATAACAACTCTATTTAACAGAGGATTTTGGACATCGCGAATCGATAGAATTCAACAGGGGTTGATTGCGTTGCTCGCGTATGATTTGCAGAGATGTTTGATGAAACGTCGCCGCGATGGATTTGTGGGCGGCCTATGCGCTTAGGTCGACCGCATTGGGTCGACCTTATCGCGCATACGGCCTGCCTGCGGCTGGCTATTGCATACGCCGCCGCTCGCCCGCTATCTGCGATACGCGGGCGTATTTTTGCACAGTTACTTAACAGCTCCAAAAAATTCTTGACGTGAATGCAATCGCGAGGGACAACAAGATGGGGGATGAATCGACGATAACATGAAACCATTGAAATTTGGTATTTTTCAACGACCCAAAGGCTTGTCTAAAATCCTGGCCTGAGCGGGATTGGGACAGATGACTATACGATGAAATACTGCGAGGTTTAAATGCCAATACATGTGAGATCAAAAGACATTGCGCCCATTGTGTTTTTGCCCGGAGATCCGGACCGCGCCAGATGGATTGCAGAAAACGTTTTGTCGGATGCGGTCTGCACGACAGACTACAGGCGAATGTATGGCTATAACGGCACATTCGAAGGCACGCCGGTTTCCGTACAAACGACGGGGATGGGCGGGCCATCGGCTGCGATTGTCTGTGAGGAGCTGATTTCGCTTGGGGCAAAATTTTTGATTCGCATTGGTACCTGCGGGGCAATGGATTCCGGGATGAATCCTGGAGATTTGCTGATCGCGGAGGCGACGTGTATGGCAGATGGCACGTCAAAAGAACTCATTCGCAGCTATATGGCCGACACCCATCTGGATTTGGGATTTCCGGCGACTTCCGATTTTGCGTTTGTGAGCGCAGCTGCCAGCGAAGCTAAAAAACTTGGTATTCCATATCATGTCGGCAAAATCGCAAGTCTGGACAGATTCTATGGGCACAGTGACGAAACCTATAGAAAGCTGCTCAGTCTTGGCATTTGCGCGGTCGAAATGGAAGCGGCAACCGTTCTGACGATCGCCGCGATTCATCACATTCGTGCCGCAGCCATGATGACGGTATCGGATCAGGTGTTTGGTGCGAAACGCGCAGATGAAGCAACCATTGCCAAAGGCGTGAAAGATATGATTACGGTCGCTTTGCATGCGATTAAAGAATGCCATTAATGGTGTATTATAAGGAAATCATCCATGAAACATTTTTTATCTATCTTTGTATTATGTCTTCTGTCCGCCATCGCTTTTGGGATGGGGTGTAACAAAAAGAATGCAGTTGATCCCTCGCAGGAACTCGTTCATGAACTGTTTCCCGACAATCAGGATGAGATGTGCAATCTGTTATTTGATTCGGCAGATGCGTTGGGTAAAATCATGAAGCATTCGGACTGCGAATCGCTTCTAAAGGCATTGGCAGATGCGCCAAAAGATCTGCTGGATAATTATGAACGCGGCCTGATGGGCTGTCGTATCTTTTATATGACCCAAAGCGAAGCGGATGAGTTTGGGAAAACTGCATCTGCAGAACTCACCCAAAAAGTGATGAAAACTTCTGAGGTGGACAAGCTGGTTATTCAGAATGTCTGTGAAAATGCAAAGACACCATCGAAAGATTATCTTGAGTTTAAAGCTCACATGGATCGTATATATAAAGCATTTTTCAGAAAGAAGGCGCTTGCGGTTTCGTGCAATTTTTACAAGGGGCTGAGCGTAGCGCTGAGTGAGCATAAAGAAGATTGCAATAAAGTTGCTGAAGATTTTGAAAAATACCTGGATGCACATCTGGACGAGTTTGATAAAGCCATCAAGATACAGGAATCCGCAGGTATACATTTGTTTGATACAGCAGATGGTCAGCGCGATTATGGGCGATGCTTTTCTCAGATATCGTATCCGGATTCGCCCTATACGGCATGTGTTCAGGCACAGAATATGAAATTTATCCGGGTGAATGCGAAGATGATGCAGGTGACGACAGGTATACAAAGAACAAAGCTGAACAATCAGGCTGTTCTTGATGGGGGCAATATGTATGTATCGGTTGAAAATAGTTACATAGATGGATTTGCCCGAAATGTTGAAGTTACAGACGGCAATTGTGAAAATATGGGGATTCATCTGAATCGCTTTGTCGAGGCGATTAAATCGGGTATGGATTTGGTGCGGGCACAGGATTTGACGAACGAACTCGATCCCGATTTGGGGCCGGCCAAGAATCGCAAAAAAAAGATACAGGAAGTGTTCGGAAAAAATGCACCGGTTCAGAAATGTATGGGAAATGCTGAGGTTCGCAAGGCATACGATAAGATGGTCGATGGTTTGAAGATTAGAAATCTGATTTGATGTTGCGGCAGCGTAGCTTGAAGGCGGGGCGTAGCACAAGCTAGCCCCGCGGGGGTAGGCGCGTATCGGGCGAATGCGTCGCCCGATAGCGCCGCAGGGGGCGTGCCCCCTCAAAAAAAAATTGCATATATTGGAGAAACGATGCGTCTGACGAAAATATTAGGGTGTATTCTTGCGATTGCCAATGTTACCGGATGCTTCGGTGGCCAGGAAATTGCTGTAGATAATAGCCACGCGTTTAAGTTTACAATCGAGACGACGTTTGACCATGCAACGGTTCGAATCCCTGTGATAGCGCCAGATAAATCGATGGTTTCGCTTGACCTGGATTGCGATGGTGATGGCAGATTTGAACAAACCGGATTGAATGGCAATGTCAAATGTACATTCGAAAATGCGGGAATACATCAGATTGGCATGCAGGGGAAGATTCCAGGGCTTGCGCTTGGGGCAGTTTATTCATATTGTACAAGTGAAGATTGTATAGATTCGTGTGTTTTTAGTTGTCAATCTGATTGTGAAATCGTTCTCAATCCGTATCGGGTACTTGCCGGTGATACGGAGGCATTTCCTGTGTGCGATTTAAAGTTGTGGCACCAGAATCGGGAAGATTATTGCAAGGCATCGTGTCACGAAAAAATAGAATCGTTTGATGAGAATAACAGGTGGATGTCGGCGTTGCATATTTTGTCGATAGATCAGTGGGGGGATAACGAATGGCAGTCGATGCAGGCATTTGCGGCATCCTGTGAGAATATTCGTATTTTGGCAAAAGACAGGCCAAATCTGAGTCATGTTGAAGATATGGGGGAAATGTTTTTTAAGGCCAGCGAAATGAATGATCCAATCGGTGACTGGGATGTTTCGCATGTGACCCGGATGGATGGATTGTTTTATAAATGTACACATTTCAATCAGCCATTGAACGATTGGAATGTATCGAGCGTGCAGCGTATGCGGTTTTTGTTCGCATCATGTTCGGCGTTTGATCAACCACTGGACAAATGGGATGTATCGAATGTGACAGATATGAGTTCGATGTTTATGCATACAGACCGATTCAATCAGGATATCAGCGGGTGGAATGTATCGAATGTTAAATCCATGTCGGGTATGTTTAGCGAAGCTATACGATTTAACCAGCCACTGGATAAATGGGATGTATCGAATGTCGAATCGATGATGGCAATGTTTAATGGCGCGAAAAACTTCAATCAGCCGCTTGAAAACTGGAATGTATCGAATGTTAAATCGATGGCTGGCATGTTTGCCAAGACAAAACATTTCAATCAGCCGCTTGAACAGTGGCAAATGTCGCATGTCGAAGATATCAGCGGAATGTTTTCGGAAACGAAGAAATTTAATCAGCCGCTGGAAAAATGGGATGTTTCCAAAGTAAAATTGATGAAGCAGACGTTTGCAAATACTAAAAAATTCAATCAGCCACTGAACGAATGGGATGTATCGAATGTCACCGATATGGGAAATATGTTTTATGAAGCTAAACAATTTAACCAGCCTCTGGATAAATGGAATGTATCGAATGTCACAAATATGGAAAGCATGTTTATGGCGGCGAGAAAGTTTAATCAGCGTTTGGATAAATGGGATGTATCGAAAGTAGATAATATGAACATGATGTTTTATAAAGCGAAATCTTTTAAACAAAAACCGGAGAAATGGCCGCTGGACAAGGTGGCGCAAAAAGATGATATGTTCTGGGAAAGTGGCGTGAAAGAGTAGTGAATAGTGTGAGGGTGAGGGATGAGGGGGATGTAATAGTGAATAGTGAATAGTGAATAGTGAATAATCAGGCGCGCCACGAAGTGGCGCATACCGCCAGCACGCTGAAGGCGTGCAATGTTACAGCCCGGGGTGAGCGAAGCGTAACCCCGGGAATAATGAATAATCAGGCGCGCCACGAAGTGGCGCAGACCATCAGCACGCTGAAGGCGTGC